>Ga0207829_100112_pt1 | contig 124188 bp, 103 predicted proteins | sample TtaePargueraPR_4_FD_187738 | JGI IMG/M metagenome (GOLD analysis project Ga0207829, IMG submission 187738) | Aerobic enrichment media microbial communities from Bioluminiscent Bay, La Parguera, Puerto Rico - Tt and P1 (SPAdes) | ecosystem: Environmental > Aquatic > Marine > Unclassified ... | reverse complement strand
CGAACAGGTCGTCGAACCCAACCGGATTCCGGTTGGCGGGATCGATGACTTCGATGGTGACGGTGACCGGCTCCGATGCGTTCGCGGAGGCGTCCTGCATTCGGTACTGGAAGCTGTCGGTGCCGGTAAAGCCGGCCTCCGGCGTATAGGTGAATTCACCGTCAGGAAAGGCGGTCACGCTTCCATGGTCGGGTGAGTCGATGAGCGCGGTCGCGTTAAGTGCTTCGCCTTGCGGGTCGATGTCATTGGCCAGGAAACCGGGTGCGCTAATCGACAGCACCTGGTCGGATGGCACGACAAACGCGTCCGCCATGCCAATCGGCGCGTCGGGGTCCAGTGCTACCTGGGGGCTGGCCTCGCCGGGATTCTTCACTTTCAATGGCCGGGCCGCGCCTGGCTTGCGTGCCTGGGCGACGTTTGGGCCTTTGTGGGGTTGAACCGCAGTCGGGTGGGGTCTGGCATCCGTCTCCGGTCCGAGGGCTGGCATTGCCGGGTCAGCATAAGTTGTCGATGCTGCCATCAGCAGGGCGAACATGACCGTGGGCGGCGCGACAGGGCGCGACGCCACGCACTTTCCTGGCTGACCGGGTTGACCCGACTTCAAGTTCTCTCCCTCATCTTGAGAACAAGTTAAGCGCCATACTAGGAGAGAACCATCAGGCTTGCAAAAGACGGCCCGTGCTTGCCCACCCGGCCTCGCGTATGTTTAATTCCCTGACCATCCAGCCATTCACCTTTACATTCATTCGAGGGATTTCAATGAGTCGTCCATCTCAGTTCCAGCCCAAACCGATGAAAATCAGCGTGCTGACCGCCGCGTTCCAGGAACTGACGCCACGCGAGAAGCGCGACGCCGACCCGGACCTGGCCATCGAGGACTGGCTCGAGTTTTCGGCGGAGATCGGCTCACCGTACATCCAGCTTTCATCCGCGCTGCACCCCAGTGTGACGGACGTGCCGGCCGAGGCCATGCTGGACCCGGTGGCCAACCACCTGGACCTGCGCGAGCCGTTCAACCAGCAGCGCGCGGATCGTGTCATCGCGGCGATGAAGCAGACCGGCGTGGGCCTGTCTGATCTCGGCTACTTCGACAATATGCTGGTTGCCGATGACAGCGCGCGCCAGGCGAAATACGACTTCATGCTGCGCATTTTCGATGCCGCCGTGCTAATGGGCACCGATGCCGTCTGCGGTTTTGTCGGTCGCAACTATGACCTGGAGATGGATGAGAACCTGGTCATGTTCGAAGAGGTCTTCGTGCCGCTGCTGAAAGAAGCGAAAGCCCGCGGTCTGACTTACCGCGTCGAGCAGTGCCCGATGCCGGGCTGGACCGTGAAGGATCGCTGGCACAACAATATCGCCTACGCGCCGGGGCCGTGGATTGCCCTGCACCGCATCTGCGAGAAGCACGGCGTCGGTGACCAGTTCCGCGTGCACTATGACCCCTCGCACTCGGTGCTGATGGGCCAGGACACGCGCTCGATGTTCCAGTACCTGAAGGACGAGGGCTACGCATTCCTGGTCGACGGTTTCCACGTGAAGGGCCAGGTGGTCGACTCGAAAGGCGTTTCGGCCTGGGGCTACGGCGGCCAGACCATGGAGCGCGGCGATTGGGTGGACGGCAAGCCGTCCGACAACCCGGCCGACCAGCTGAATGCATGGAAGAAGCAGGTGGTGCTGTGCGAGCATGAGCTGCCCGGCACCGCTCGCCATGACCCGCTGGCCTATTTGCAGAACCGCACAGTCGACTGGCTCGACCACCAGCTGGCCGCGCGCGAGCTGCTCGATATCGACCCGGCCGAGATGTACCTGGTGGTGGAGCACGAGTATCCGCCGGCACGCATCCAGGACAAGGAAAAGCTGAAACCCATCCTGGCCGGTTCCGTCGCGTTCACGAAGGCCATCGACGAGGCGGCCGCGGCCATGTACGCGCTGCAGAACGAGGTGATGCCTTCACTGGGTATCCCGGTGCAGGGTGTCGGGCGCGAGGCCTACCGGTCGTAGCGCCGCACCCGGCGGTGCTGGAAATAGTTACAAATAAAACGGTTGACATCGTTTTGCGGAACGGCGATAACACGTCACATGACTAAGCGTACGCGCCAATTTTCGACCGACACGAGGGGGCTCCTGGCCGCCCTTGGCCGTCTGCGCGGCGCGCACGCAACGCTCCTCCTGGTACTTGTACTTATTATTCCGACGACAGCCGGGGTTGGCGTTTACGCGTAAGCAAAACAAGCAAAGACATCAGAACCCCGCAACCGAAAGGAAGCGGGGTTTTTACTTTATGGACTACAAAAACCGGAACAAATGAAACCATCATGAGTGACGACAAAAACAACAACGGTGCGCAGACCAGCGACATCATGAAGAGCGGCCCGGCCCGTGCGCCGGCACGTTCCATGCTGCGCGCCACCGGGCTGGGTGACGATGACCTGTCGCGGCCGCTGGTGGCGGTGGTGAACACCTGGAGCGAGGTCACGCCCTGCAACATTCACCTGCGCGCGCTGGCCACCCCGGTGAAGGAAGGCATCCGCGAGGCCGGCGGCACGCCGATCGAGTTCAACACCATCGTCGTGACCGACGGCATCACCATGGGCACCCCGGGCATGCGCGCGTCGCTGATGTCGCGCGAGACCATCTGCGATTCCATCGAGCTGGCCGTGGGCGGTCATTCGCTGGACGCGCTGGTGATCCTGGTGGGCTGCGACAAGACATTGCCGGCCGCCGCCATGGCCGCGGCCCGGCTGAACCTGCCGTGCGTCATTTTGTATGGCGGCTCCATCGGCAAGGGCCGGTACAAGGGTCGCGACCTGTCCATCCAGGATGTGTTCGAGGCCGTGGGCGCGCACGCCGCCGGCACCATTGACGACGAAGAACTGGACGGCATCGAGAAAGCCGCGCTGCCGGGCCCCGGCGCCTGCGGCGGCCAGTTCACCGCCAACTCCATGGCGCTGGCGCTGACCATGCTGGGCCTGTCGCCGCTGGGCCTGAACGATATCCCGGCCGTGCATCCGGGCAAGATCGGCGCCGCCCGCCAGGCCGGCCGCTGGGTGATGGACGCCCTGAAGAGCGGCCGCACGCCGGACCAGCTGATCACCCGCGAATCACTGCGCAACGCCGCGGCGGCCACCTGCGCCACGGCCGGTTCCACCAATGCCGTGCTGCACCTGCTGGCGGTCGCCGCCGAGATGGGTGTCGATTTTGAACTGAACGAGTGGGACGAAATCTCCGCCGCCACGCCGGTCATCGCCGACCTGAAACCCGGTGGCAAGTACCTGGCCGTGGACATGTTCGAGGCCGGCGGCACGCCTGCGGTAGTCCGGCGCCTGCTGGCCGCCGGCAAGATCAGCGACACGCTGACCGTCACCGGCCGCACGCTGGGCGAGGAAGCGGCTGACCTGGCCGAACCGGCGGAGCAGGACGTGATCGTCGACATCGAGCATGCCCTGAAGCCGCGCGGTGGCTTCGGCGTGCTGTTTGGCAACCTGGCGCCGGAAGGCTGCGTGGTGAAGCTTGCCGGTCACGGCCGCCTGCATTTCGAAGGCCCGGCCAAGGTCTATGACTCCGAGGAAGCGACGTTCGAAGCCGTCCAGACCGGCAAGGTCGAGGCCGGCGACGTGGTGGTGATCCGTTACGAAGGCCCGAAGGGCGGCCCGGGCATGCGCGAAATGCTGGCGGTGACCGCGGCCATCGCCGGCCGTGGCCTGTCCGATTCCGTGGCGCTGATCACCGACGGCCGTTTTTCCGGCGCCACCCACGGCTTCATGGTCGGCCACGTGGCGCCCGAGGCGGCGGCCGGCGGCCCCATCGCCCTGGTCCGCAATGGCGACCGCATCACCCTGGACGTGGAGAGCCAGGTGATCGCCGTCGACGCCGACCTGGACGCGCGCCGCGACGGCTTCAGGCCGCTGGAGAAGCCGGCCCCGGCCGGCGTCTACGCCAAGTACGCGCGGCTGGTGGGTTCGGCATCAAAGGGCGCCGTGACCGTGCCACACACCGATTAAGCACATACCGATAAAACCTGAACACACACTGACAACGCATTTATTTAGAGAGGACTGAACGATGAAACTGTTTACCACCGAAGATGTAAAACGTGACGCGCTCGAAGGCCAGACCCTGGCCGTGCTGGGCTACGGCTCACAGGGCCGCGCCCACGCCAACAACCTGCGTGATTCCGGCTACAAGGTGATCATCGGCGCGCGGCCGGGCGGCCCGACCGCGAAGGCCGCCGCCGCCGACGGCTTTGAAGTCCTGGACTTCGCCGAGGCGGCCGCCAGGGCGCAGCACATTTCTATGCTGGTGCCGGACATGGTGCAGCCGGCGGTGTTCGAGCAGATCAAGGACAAGCTGGAAGATGGCGACACGCTGCTGTTCGCCCACGGCCTGAACGTCCATTTCGGCGCCATCGAGCCGCCGAAGAATATCGACATCACCATGGTCGCACCGAAGTCACCGGGTGACCTGGTGCGTCGCCAGTACCAGGAAGGCCGCGGCGTGCCGTGCCTGCGCGCCGTCTACCAGGATGCCTCCGGCGAGGCCGCCGAGCGCGCCCTGAGCTACGCCCACGGCCTGGGCGGTACCCACGCCGGTGTGCTGGACACCACCTTTGCCGAGGAAACCGAGACCGACCTGTTCGGCGAGCAGGCCGTGCTGTGCGGCGGCACCGCGCAGCTGGTCATGCACGGCTTCGACACCCTGGTGGAAGCCGGCTACCAGCCCGAAGCGGCCTACTTCGAGTGCCTGCACGAACTGAAGCTGATCGTCGACCTGCTGTACGAAGGCGGCCTGGACAAGATGTACGAGTTCATCTCCGACACCGCGGCCTACGGCGACCTGGTCTCCGGCCCGCGCATCATCGATGACAGCGTCAAGGCGCGCATGAAGGACGTGTTGACCGACATCCAGGACGGCACCTTCGCCAAGGCGTGGATGGATGAGTACGCGGCCGGTTCCAATGGCTACCAGGCCATGCTGACCAAGCGTCGTGCACATCCGATCGAGTCTACCGGCAGCAAACTGCGTGAGCGCATGAGCTGGTTGGCGAAGAAGAACAAGGCCCAGGAAGCGGCCTGAACGAAAGCCTTGAGGAACGGGGAAAACCATGAGCCTGCTGGATAAACGCGAAGACACATCGGCCGAGCCGCTGAGCGGTTCGCAACTGATGATCGAGGCGCTGAAGCGCAACGGGGTGAAGGAAATTTTCGGCTACCCCGGCGGCGCCATCATGCCGCTGTACGACGCGCTGGTGGGCTCCGGCCTGAAGCACTACCTGACCCGCCACGAACAGGGCGCGTCGCTGGCGGCGGATGCCTACGGCCGCGTGACCCGGCGGGCGGGTGTGTGCATGGCGACTTCCGGCCCGGGTGCCACCAACCTGGTGACCGGTATCGCCAACGCGTACATGGACTCGGTGCCGATGGTGGCGATCACCGGCCAGGTGGCCAGTTCGCTGATCGGCACCGACGCTTTCCAGGAAGTGGACATTTTCGGCATCACGCTGCCGGTGGTGAAGCACAGCTTCGTGGTCCGCGACGTCAGCGAGATCCCCGAAATCATGGACGAGGCCTTCCGCATCGCCGAAAGTGGCCGACCCGGCCCGGTCCTGGTGGATTTTCCCAAGGACGTGTCGGTTGCGATGCATTCCCCGTCACCCGTCACCCGTCACCCGTCACCGGCGCCCCAGCCGGTGGACGAAGCCGCCATCGCCGCGGCCAACGAGCTGCTGACGAAGGCCCGCCGCCCGCTGGTCATCGCCGGTGGCGGCATCGCCATTTCCGACGCGGTCGATGCATTCCGCGAGTTCGTTGAACGCACCGGCCTGCCGGTCACCGCGACGCTGAAGTCACTGGGCTCGCTGCCCACCGACCACGAGCGTTTCCTGGGCATGCTGGGCATGCACGGCAACGAGGCCGCCAACCACGCGGTGCAGAACTGCGACCTGCTGATGGTCATCGGCGGACGCTTCGACGACCGTGTGACCGGCAAGCTGACGCATTTCGCGCCGACGGCCCAGGTCATCCACATGGATATCGACCCGGCCGAAGTTTCCAAGCTGCGCAAGCCGGATGTCGCCATCGTCGGCGACCTGGCGCCGGCGCTGGCGAAGCTGGGGCCGGACGAGCCGCCGCGCGCGTCGTGGATCAACCAGTGCGAGGCCTGGAAGAAGGAGTTCGCCTGGCGCTACGACGCCCCGGGCGAGGGCATCTACGCACCGAAACTGCTGCGTGACATGAGCCGCATGCGTGATGACCTGGTCATCGCCTGCGATGTGGGCCAGCACCAGATGTGGGTGGCGCAGCACTGCCGCTTCAACGACCCGCTGGAGCACCTCACTTCCGGCGGCCTGGGCACGATGGGCTATGGCCTGCCCGCGGCCATGGGCGCCAAGGTGGCGAAGCCGGAGAAAAAGGTCGTGGCGGTCTGCGGCGACGGCTCGTTCATGATGAACGTGCAGGAGCTGGCCACCCTGAACCGCTACGGCATCGACGTGCGGATCCTGCTGCTGAACAACGCCATGCTGGGCATGGTGCGGCAGTGGCAGGAACTGTTCTTCGAAGGCAATTACAGCGAGGTCGACCTGTCCGACAACCCGGATTTCGCCCGCGTGGCCGAGGCCTTCGGCATCGGTTCGAAGACCATCGACAAGCCCGGCGAAGTGGGCGGCGGCCTGGAATGGCTGCTGGCCGACGACGACCAGGGGCCGCGACTGCTGCACGTGCAGATCGACCCGATGGAAAACGTCTGGCCGCTGGTGCCGCCCGGCCAGGCCAATCACAAGATGATGGGAAACCGATCGTGATGAATACCGTGAGCGCCGTGAGCAACGTCACCGCCGGGCCGAGGCCCGACGTCCATCACCTGCAGCTGCAACTGCGCGCCGTGGAGGGCGCCGTCGTGCGCGTACTGGGCCTGGTGGAACGGCGCGGTTTCCGTTTGCTGGCCTGCGAAGCCGAAGAGGTTCGCGACGGTGGCCAGCCCCTGTCTTTGCGGGTGCGATCGGAGCGCTCGCCTGAATTGCTCAAGCGCCAGCTGGAGCGCCTGCACGACGTGTTGCAGGTTGAACTGAAACACCCTGGAGTACGACACCATGCCTGAGATCAAGATTTTCGACACCAGCCTGCGCGACGGCGAGCAGAGCCCCGGGTTTTCCATGACCCATGGCCAGAAGCTGCGGGTGGCCCGCGCGCTCGCCGATCTCCGCGTGGACGTGATCGAGGCGGGTTTCCCGGCCGCATCACCGGGCGATTTCGCCGCGGTACAGGCCGTGGCGCGCGAGATCGAGGGTCCGACCATCGCCGCGCTGTGCCGCACGGTGACGCGCGACATCGAGAAAGCGGGCGAAGCGCTGTTGCCGGCGAAGAAACGCCGCATCCATACCTTCATCGCCACCAGCCCCATCCACCGGCGTGACAAGCTGGGCATGGACCGGGCGGAAGTGCTGAACAACGCGGTGGCCGGCGTCAAGCTGGCGCGCTCGTTCTGTGACGATGTGGAGTTCTCCGCCGAGGACGGCATCCGCACCGAGCGCGACTACCTGGCCGAGGTGCTGGCCGCGGTCATCGAGGCCGGCGCTACCACCGTGAATATTCCGGACACCGTGGGCTATTCCACCCCGCAGGAAATGACCGACCTGTTCCGCTGGCTGAGCGAGACGGTACCCGGTATTGGCGGCGTGACCATTTCCACGCACTGCCACAACGACCTGGGCCTGGCGGTGGCGAACTCACTGGCGGCCGTCGAAGGCGGAGCGCGGCAGATCGAGTGCACGCTGAACGGCGTGGGTGAGCGTGCCGGCAACTGCGCGCTGGAAGAAGTGGTCATGGCCCTGCGCACCCGCGCCGACCGTTACGATTGCAGCACGAATATCGACACCCGCAAGCTGCACATGGCCAGCCACCTGCTGGCCGCGGTCACGGGCAACTTCGTCCCGCGCAACAAGGCGATCGTCGGCGAGAACGCGTTCGCCCACGAATCCGGCATTCACCAGCACGGCATGCTGGCCTCGCGCGAGACCTACGAGATCATGAAGCCCGAGGACGTGGGCGTACTGTCTTCGCAGCTGATCCTGGGCAAGCACAGCGGCAAGCACGCCGTCATCGACCGCGCCCGCGCCATGGGCTACGAGCTGGCCGAGGGCGAGATCGACGGCGTCATGGAGCAGTTCAAGGAACTGGCCGACGCCAAGAAGCGCGTCTACGACGCCGACCTGGAAGCCATCATCACCGGCAACCAGGCCGGTGGCGATATCGGCCCGTGGTCGCTGCAGTGGCTGAGCGTGGTCAGCCGCGTTTCGGGCGAGGAAGAGCCGACCGCGTCGCTGACGCTGTCCCACGAAGACGGCTCCACCGCCACCCAGACGGGTGAGGGCGACGGCCCCGTCGACGCCATCGTCAAGGCGCTGGAAGCGATCACCGGCATGGACATCGAGGTCACCAGCCTGGCCATGCGCAGCATCTCGCTGGGCGAGGACGCGCAGGGTGAATCGACCATGCGCGCCCGGGTGGACGGCACCGAGTACAGCGGCCATGGCCTGTCGACGGATATCGTCGCCGCCTGCGCCGAGGCGCTGCTGGAAATCATCAACCGTGCGTCGCGAAACAACGCGCGCATCGAAGAATCCGAGCCACGCACGAACGTGGCCTGACCAGGACAAGGCACAGACATGAAACCGACCGACTACATCTGGCACAACGGCGAATACAAGCCGTGGTTCGAAGCCACCACCCACGTGCTCTCGCACGCGCTGCACTACGGTTCCAGCGTGTTCGAGGGTATCCGGGTCTATGAAAAGCAGGGCGAATCATTCGGGTTCCGCATGCGAGACCACGTCCAGCGCATGTACGACTGCGCCCGCGTGTACCGCATGGCGCTGCCGTATGATTTCGACACGGTCTACGATGCCTGCCGCGGCGTGGTGTCGCGTAATGGCCTGAAGAGCGCCTACCTGCGCCCGATCGCGTACCGCGGCTACGGCACCATCGGCGTCGCGGCCGGCAAGAACACGCCCATCGATGTGGCCATCGCCGCCATCGAGTGGGGCGCCTACCTGGGCGAGGAAGCCCGCGAGAAGGGCGCGCGGGTGTGCGTCTCGAGCTGGCAGCGGGTGGCGCCGAACACCATCCCGGCGGGCGTGAAGGCGGGTGGTAACTACCTGTCCAGTCAGCTGATCAGCATGGAAGCCCATCGCCTGGGATTTGATGAGGGCATCGGCCTGGCCTCCGACGGCACGCTGTCGGAAGGCGCCGGCGAGAACCTGTTCATGGTCCGCAACGGCGTGCTGCTGACGCCGCCGCAGTCCGAGGCCATCCTGTCCGGCATCACCCGCGACACGGTCATCCGCCTGGCCCACGCCATGGGCTACGAGGTGCGCGAGCAACCGCTGTCGCGCGAATCGCTGTACACCGCCGACGAGCTGTTCTTCACCGGCACCGCGGCGGAAATCACGCCGATCGCCTCGGTCGACGACCTGGATATCGGTTGTGGGTCGCGTGGGCCGATCACCGAGAAGATCCAGTCCGCATTCTTCGGCCTGTTCACCGGCGAGACCGAGGACCACTTCGGCTGGCTGGAGCCCATCGCCGACGCCGCTGACGGCAATCGACAGGTGGCCCATGGGTGACGAGGTGCCAGGCGTAGCAACGCGGGACGGCGCCGCCGGCCCGCGCTCGCTGTTTGACAAGCTGTGGGCCGCGCACGTGGTCCGCGAAGAGACCGCCGACACGCCCGCCGTGTTGTACATCGACCTGCACCTGGTGCACGAAGTGACCAGCCCGCAGGGGTTTGACATGTTGCGCGAGCGCGGCCTTTCGGTCCGCCGGCCCGACCGCACCCTGGCGACGCTGGATCATTCAACGCCGACCACGCCACCCGGCCCGGACGGCGAGCGCGCGTACTACACGCCGCAGGCCAAGGCCCAGGTGCAGACCCTGGAGCGAAACTGCGACGAATTCGGCATCCGGCTGGAAGGCTGGGGTTCCGATTACCGCGGCGTGGTGCACGTGATGGGGCCGGAACTGGGCGCCACGCAGCCGGGTATGACCGTCGTCTGCGGCGACAGCCACACCAGCACGCACGGCGCTTTCGGCGCTCTGGCGTTCGGCATCGGCACCACCGAGGTCGGTTACGTGCTGGCCACGCAGTGCCTGCCGCAGCGCAAGCCGAAAAGCATGCGCGTGGTGGTCAATGGCCGGCTGGGCCCGGGCGTGGCCGCCAAGGACCTGGCGCTGCATATCATTCGCACCATCGGCGTCAACGGCGGCACCGGTTACGCCATCGAGTACGCCGGTGAAGCCATTCGCGCGCTGGACATGGAAGGGCGCATGACGGTCTGCAACATGACCATCGAGGCCGGCGCGCGCGCCGGCATGGTGGCGCCCGACCAGGTGACCGTTGAATACCTGCGTGGGCGCGAACTGGCGCCGAGCGGTGACGCGTTTGATGATGCCGCGGCGAACTGGCTGGCGCTGGCCACCGAAGACGGTGCGTCATTCGACCGGGAGATCCATGTTGACGCCGCCGACGTGGCGCCGACATTGACCTGGGGCACGGACCCGGGCATGTCAGTGCGGCTGGGCGAGGCAGTGCCAGAAGGCGACACGCCGGGCCGCCGCCGCGCGCTGGATTACATGGGTGTGACCGGCGGCCAGCCGCTGGACGGTCACGCGGTGGACGTGGTGTTTGTCGGCAGCTGCACCAACGGCCGGCTGTCCGACCTGCGCGCCGCCGCCGACATCCTGCGCGGCCACCGGGTTTCCGCGGGAACGCGAATGCTGGTGGTCCCCGGTTCCGAGTCGGTCAAACGTGCCGCCGAGGCCGAGGGACTCGACCGGGTATTCCTGGAAGCGGGCGCCGAGTGGCGCGAACCCGGTTGTTCCATGTGCCTGGCCATGAACGGCGACCTGGTGCCGGCCGGAAAGACCGCGGTCAGCACTTCAAACCGAAATTTTGAAGGTCGCCAGGGCACGGGCGCGCGCACAATGCTGGCCAGCCCGGCCACGGCTGCCGCCTGCGCGATCGCCGGCCGCGTGGTCGATCCACGCGCTGAAGCGGCACGGGAGGTGGCCTGATGGACGCCTTTACCCGCCTGACCGGCCCGGCACTGGTGTTGCCGCAGAAAAATATCGACACGGACCAGATCATCCCGGCCCGTTTCCTGACTGCGACCAGCTTCGACGGCCTGGCCGATGGCGCTTTCGCCGATTGGCGCTTCGACGCCAACGGTGACGAAAAGCCAGGTTGCGTACTGAACGAGCCGCGCGCGCAGACCAGCCCGATCCTGGTGGCGGGCCGCAATTTCGGCTGCGGTTCTTCTCGCGAGCATGCCCCGCGGGCATTGCTGGCGTACGGATTTCGCGTGGTGATCTCCAGCGAAATTGCCGATATATTCCGTAATAACTCACAGAACGTCGGTTTACTGCCGATTGTCCTGCCGGAAGACCAGCATGCCCGGCTGTTGGAAATGGATGGCGGGGACCTGACTATCGATCTGGAAAATACCGTCGTGATCGATGCCGATAACAACAAATACACGTTTGATATCGACGGTTTCGCGCGATACTGCCTGCTGAACGGCATGGATCGACTGGATTTCCTGCTCGCCGAATCGGCGCGCATCGAAGCATACGAGGCCCAACATGAACGCTAAAGTCGTATTACTGCCGGGTGACGGTATCGGTCCCGAAGTCACGGACCAGGCCGAGAAGCTCATCCGCTCGATGTCCGACCAGTACGGCCTGGGCATCGAGATCAACACCGGCCTGATCGGTGGCGCCGCCCTGGACGAGACCGGCGAGCCGCTGCCCGAAGAAACACTGGCGATGTGCCGCGAAGCCGACGCCGTGGTGCTGGGCGCCGTGGGCGGCCCCAAGTGGGACGACCCACACGCCAAGAAGCGCCCGGAACAGGGCCTGCTGGCGCTGCGCCGCGAACTGAAACTCTACGCCAACCTGCGACCGGTGCGCCTGCACCCCGCACTGGCCGAGATCAGCCCCCTGAAAACCGAGCGCATCAAGAACGTCGACCTGATGGTGGTGCGCGAGCTCACCGGCGGCAGCTACTTCGGCGACAAGGAAGAAGGCGACGATTTCGCCAGCGACAGTTGCACCTACACGCGCGAAGAAGTGGAGCGCGTGGTCGCGATGGCCGCCGACATGGCGCGCGCCCGCTACGGCAAGTTGACTATGATCGACAAGGCCAATGTCATGGCCACCTCGCGCCTGTGGCGCTCGGTGAGTGCCGAAGTGATGGAAAAGCGTTACCCCGATGTTTCCTACGAGACCATGCTGGTGGACGCGGCGGCCATGCACATCGTCGCCAACCCGTCGCGCTTCAACGTCATCGTCACCGAGAACATGTTCGGCGATATCCTCACCGACGAAGCCTCGGTGCTGGTCGGTTCCATGGGCATGCTGCCGTCGGCGTCGCTGGGCGAAGGCAAGGCCGGCCTGTACGAGCCGATTCACGGTTCGGCGCCGGACATCGCCGGCCGCGGCCTGGCCAACCCCTTCGGCATGCTGGGCTCGGTGGGCATGATGTTCGAGTACTCGCTGGGCATGCGCGAAGCCGCGCGGCAGGTCGAACTGGCCATCTGGAACGCGGTGTCCGCCGGCCAGTGCACGCTGGATATCGGCGGTAACCTGCGCACCGACGAGGCCGCCGACGCGGTCATCGGCCAGCTCGGCGACATCCACACCAGGAAAGTCGCGTTCATCTGATGAGCGAGGGCCTCGCCGCGGAGTTCCTGCAGCGCGCCCTGCGCGCGCAGGTGTATGACGTGGCCAAACGCACGCCGCTGGAGCCGGCGCCGAAACTGTCGGCCCGCATCGGCGTGCCCCTGCTGCTGAAACGCGAAGACCTGCAACCCACGTTCGCGTTCAAGCTGCGCGGCGCCTACAACTGCCTGCACCAACTGCCGGACGAACAACGCGCCTGCGGCGTCGTGGCGGCCTCGGCCGGCAACCACGCCCAGGGCGTGGCGCTGGCGGCGCGCGAACTGGGCATCGCCGCGCGCATCTACATGCCGCGCACCACGCCCGAGATCAAGGTCAGGGCGGTGGAAGCCCTGGGCGCCGAGATCGTCCAGGCCGGCGACGACTACGATGCCACCTGCGCCGCCGCGCTGGCGGACGTGGAGAAGACCGGCGCCTATTTCGTGCACCCCTTCAACGACCCCGATGTGATCGCCGGGCAGGGCACCATCGGCATCGAGATTGGCCAGCAGATGGCGAAACCACCCGCGGTGGTGTTCGTGCCGGTCGGCGGTGGCGGCATGGCCGCCGGCGTGGCCGCCACGGTGAAGGCGATCTACCCGAACACGAAAGTCATCGGCGTCGAACCCGAAGACGCCGCCAGCATGAAAGCGGCCATCGAGGCCGGCGAGCCGGTCGATATCGGCGCCACCGGAATGTTCGCCGACGGCGTCGCGGTGCGCATTGTCGGCAGCCGCTCGTTCGAGATGTGCCGCGAGCTGCTGGACGAGGTGATCACGGTGACCGTGGATGAAGTCTGCGCTGCGGTGCGTTCAGTCTTCGAGGAAGTCCGCGCCGTGCCCGAACCTGCCGGCGCGCTGGCCGTGGCCGGCGCCATCGCCTGGGCCGCCCGCCACCCCGAAGCGGTGACAGAAGATGCCGCCGCCGAACGCGCCTGGGTGTCGATTGTCAGCGGCGCCAATGTCAATTTCGATCGCCTGGGCCACGTGGTGGAACGCTGCGCCCTGGGCGATGGCAACGAGGCCCTGCTGGCCGTCACCATTCCCGAACGGCCCGGCAGCTTCCTCGAATTCTGCCGCACCCTGGGTGACTGCTCGGTCTCCGAGTTCAACTACCGCAACAACGGCACACCGGATGCGCGCGTGTTCGTCGGCGTGCGCCTGCGCGAGGCCGAGGCCACGCTGGAAGACCGTCTCACCGAGCGCGGCTACGCGGTCATCGACCTGTCGCGCAACGAGGTCGCCAAGCTGCACCTGCGCCACCTGGTCGGCGGCTGCCTGCCCACCGGCGAGCGCGAACGCCTGTATCGCTTCGAATTCCCGGAACGCCCCGGCGCGCTGCTGGAATTCCTGACCGTGCTGGCCGGTCGCTGGTCAATCAGCCTGTTCCACTACCGCAACCACGCCGCCGCCCACGGCCGCGTGCTGGCCGGCTTCCTGGTGCCCGAGGCTGATGAAGCACGCTTCCACGCCTTCCTGGATGAAACCGGCTATCACTACACCGACGAAACCGAGAATCCCGCCTGCAAGGCCTTCCTGGCCGCGGCGCCATCGGCGTTGAGTTCAACCCCCAGGGTGTCGGTCGCCGGCTGAGAAACGCACTACTCATGCCTGCTGCCTGCTAGACTCAGGGAAATCCATTCGTTTTGATTCGGGAGGGTTGACATGAGATCACTGCTTGCGACCTTGAGTTTGTCGACGGTCCTGGTGGCCTGTCAGCAAGATGCTTCGGCGCCCGAAATATCGGAGGCCGGGCGTTCCGTGGAATCCGTGCCCGAAGTCGCCGAGCCGGTCATGGATGACCTGGCTGCGAAGGAAGCGCGCGTTCCGGTTAACCCGCTCAAGGACGCCTATTTCGGCGAAACCCATATCCACACTGGGGTGTCGATGGACGCATTCATCGGCGGCAACCGGCTGACACCGGATGATGCCTACCGTTTTGCCAAGGGTGAGGAAGTCATGGTGAACGGCCGCCCGCACCGCATCAAGCGGCCACTGGATTTCTGTGCGGTGACTGATCATTCCGAGTTCATGGGCGAGGCCTTCAGCCTGATGAACCCGGGTGCCCCGGGCTATGACCATCCGGTTGCCCGTTCCTTCCGCGAGGCAGAGGATCTGGAAACTGCTTTGGGGCTGTATGGCCAGTATGTCCTGACGCCCCTGAGTACGGGGGACGACCCGCACCCGCCGTTTTTCCAGGGCGAGGCGGCCATCGCCTCGACCTGGCAGAAGAATGTTGAAGCGACCGAGGCCCACTACGATCCGGGCACGTTCACCACCATTCACGCCTATGAATGGACGTCGGCGCCCGGGGGCGGCAACCTGCACCGCAACGTGCTGTTTCGTGACGCCAACGTGCCGGAGATCCCATTTTCATCGAACGAAAGCGCCGACCCCGAAGACCTCTGGGCCTGGATGGCGCTGCAGCGATCACAGGGACGGCAGGTATTCGCGATGCCGCACAATGCCAACGAGAGCAAGGGCCTGGATTTTCCCGAGACGACGTTAAGCGGTGATCCGATTGACGAGGCCTACGTCACCACGCGCGCGAGCATGGAACCGCTGGTCGAGATGATGCAGGTGAAGGGCAACTCGGAAGTGGTGCCCCAGTTCTGGCAGGCTGACGAGTTTGCCGATTTCGAAAACGCCACGACCCTCCAGGACTACAACGACCGGACGTTCATGAAACAGAACTTCGTCCGCTACGGCCTGGGTCGCGGCCTGAAGTACCGTGCCGACCTGGGCACCAACCCCTTCAAGTACGGTTTTGTCGGCGGAACCGACAATCACAACGGCAGCCCCGGCAACGTGTCAGAGGACAACTACCGGGTCGGCAGCCACGGCCTGACCGACCGTGATCCGGAAGCCCGGGCCGCCAACGCCCTTGAAGGCGAAATGGAAATCGCGGACACGAACCCCGGCGCCATCACCGGCGTATGGGCCACGTCGAATACCCGCGGCGCCATCTGGGACGCGATGGCCGCAAAAGAAACCTTTGCGACCAGCGGGCCGCGCATCCGGGTGCGCGCGTTCGCCGGCCAGGGTTACCAGGATTCGTACGATTCCTATGAAGCGTTTGTCACCGATGGCTACGAACGGGGCGTACCCATGGGCGGTAATTACACGGGCGCCGGGGCACCCGAAATCCTGGTCTGGGCCGCGAAAGACCCTGATGGCCCGAACCTGGACCGTATCCAGGTGATCAAGGGCTGGCTGGAGGGCGGCGAAATGAAAGACACCGTCTACGACGTGGTTGCCTCTGACGGCCGGATGGCCGCCGATGGAACGGTTGCCCCCATTGATGCGCCCATCGACATGGAAACCGGGCAGTTCAACACGGAAAAAGGCGACGCACAGCTGATGGGGCGCTGGGTTGACCCCGACTTCGACCCGGCCGAGGAAGCGTACTACTACGTTCGTGTCCTGCAGCTGCCAACCGCGCGCTGGACGCTTTACGACGAAATCCGGGAGGGCGTCACTTATGCAGATGACGTGAAGCGGCAGATCGTCGAGCGGGCCTGGGGATCTCCAATCTGGTACGAGGTCAATTGATGACCAGGTTCGCGGCGGTTACTGCGCTCGCACTACTCCTGGCGGGCTGTGCCGGCCCGTCCATCCGCGACGAACCCATCCTGGACCCGCCGGGCTACGCACTGCCACCGGCCACCGAAGGTCCGCTCTACGAGATGGCCGAGGCCATCCGCACCGCGCACGGCGAGGACATCTCCGGGTTCCACCTGCTGGATGCCAGCAAGCCCAGCCTGGACTGGCGCCTGGCGGTGATCGACTCGGCCGTCCGTTCAGTCGATATCCAGACCTATCTCTGGTACCCGGACAATGTCGGGCTGTTGCTGCTGGACCGTGCCATCCGTGCCGCGGACCGGGGCGTCAAGGTCCGGCTGATTGTCGATGACCTGCTGACCATCGGCCTTGACCAGGCCATTTACGAGATTCACCGCCACCCGAATATCGAGTTTCGGCTGTTTAACCCGTGGAAGGAGCGCGGACTGCTGTCCCGGGGCGGTGAGATGGTCATGGAAATGGAGCGCCTGAACACGCGCATGCATGACAAGCTCGTCATCGTCGATGGACGGGCGGCCGTGATCGGTGGGCGCAATATCGGCGACCACTATTTCGGCCTCGGCCATGACTACAACTTCCATGACCTGGATGTCCTGGGCATCGGCCCCGTGGCGAAACAGGCCAATGCGCTGTTCGACCACTTCTGGAACAGCGACTGGGTGCTGTCGGCACGCAACCTGGACCTGGAAGGCGACCCGGAATATGCCCGCGAGACGCTGGCGAATATCCGTGAGCGCATCGCCAGCGCACCCGAGCTGGCGCGATTTTCACGGCTGCCCCAGGACTGGCAGGCGGAGCTGGATGCGCTGGCGGGCCAGCTGCACATGGGCCCCAGCCGCGTGGTGTTCGACCAGACCGAGGAAGAAGCGATCCGCCAGGATGTCGTCGCGACCCTGTTTCCCGAGATGGGCCGCGCAACCGAGGAACTGCTGATCACCAACGCCTATGTCATCCCGGACCAGCCGGCCATCGACTTCATGAAGTCGCTGACCGACCGCGGCGTGAAGGTGAAGATCCTGACCAATTCGCTGGCCTCGCATGACGTGCCGGCGGTGAACAGCCACTACAAGGGCTGGCGGGACGATTTCCTGCGGGTGGGTGTGGAACTATTCGAGATGCAGGCCAACCCGGACATCCAGTCGAGCGTGGTGGAAGTGCCGCCGGTGCACGGTGAGTTCGTCGGCCTGCACTCCAAGGCCTTCGTCGTCGACCGCGAGTGGGTGTTTATCGGCTCGATGAATTTCGACCCACGCTCCGCCGAGATCAACACCGAGATGGGGGTTTACGTGCACAGCCCGGGCCTGGCCGCCGAACTGGTGGCGGTAATGGAACGCGACATGGCACCCGAAAATGCCTGGCAGGTGCACCTCGACGAAGACGGTGACCTGTACTGGACGAATGCGCAGGAGCGCGTTGACAGCCAGCCGGCCCGGCATTTCGGCCAGCGCATCCTCGACATGATCTTCCGCCTGTTCCCGAAGGAACTCTATTGAGGCTCTGACCATGCACCGGTTGAATCGCCCGCTTTTGAGTGTCTGCCTGGTCCTGGCGCTGGCGCTGCTGGCGGGCTGCAACCCGGCATGGAAAAAACCCGAGACATTCGACCGCCCGCCGTTTCTCGAGCGCGCGCAAACGGCGACACGTGAGGACGTGACCGTGACTGTCGGCGTACCGTCGGCCGAGGAGACCGAGCGGATCTTCGGCACCGCGCTCTACCGCGACCGGATCCAGCCGGTCTGGATTGAAGTCGATAACCGCTCCGACACGCCCTGGGTGCTGATGAAAACCGGTGTTGACCCGGAGCGCTACTCGGCGCTCGAGGCGGCCTACCAGCGTCACGCCGGGTCGAAAGAGACCCGCCACGAGATGGACCTGTTCTTCTACGATATCGCCTTCCGCAACCCGATCGGCCCTGGCGAAGTGGTCTCCGGCTACGTGTTTGCCAACCTGGACGAAGGCTTCAAGGCGGTGAATGTCGACCTGGTGGCCACCGTTCGCCAGCTGAGTTTTTCGTTCGTCATACCGGTGCCCGGCCTGGTCACCGATGTCGACCAGGTGAACCTGGACGACACCTGGCCCGAAACCTTTGAACTGGACGATGAACCGGAATTGGTGAAGGCGCTGGAAGCGCTGCCCGCGACCACGCTGAACAAGAACGGTGACGATGAAGGCGACCCGCTGAATATCGTGCTGGTGGGCGACCGGCAACACATTTTCTCGGCCCTGATCCGACGCGGCTGGCACCAGACGGAGGTCACCTACGGCGCCTCGGCCTGGAAGACTGTCAAGTCGTTCCTGTTCGGCAGCCGCTATCGCTACTCGCCGATCAGCCCGCTTTACGTCTACGGCCGGCCACAGGACCTCGGGCTGCAGAAAGCCCGCAGTTCAATCCACCTGCGCAACCACATGCGGCTTTGGCAGACGCCCTATCGCTACCGCGGCATGGAGGTGTACCTCGGCCAGATCAGCCGCGATATCGGCGTCAAGCTGAACTGGCCGACGATCACCACGCACGCCATTGATCCGGCCGTGGACAAGACCCGAGAAGGCCTGATCGAGGACCTGGCGTATTCGCAGTCGCTGACGGCCTTTGGTTACGTGAAAGGCTCGCAGCTCTCCACGTTCGAGAATACCCACTACAACCTGACCCCCGACCCGTACTACTCCGATGGCCTGCGCGCGGTGATGTTTTTCAGTGAGCGCCCGGTGTCGCTCGACGAGATCCGGATCCTGGACTGGGAAGAATCAGCGCCGCTGCGGGCGTACCGGGACAGGAAGTAGCGCGTCGATCTGCAACGCTGGGCCTTGGATGATCAGGCGGCGAGGCCAAACCACACCATCAGCGCCCGGTTCACGCGGGTCATGTCCTTGTCATCCAGTCGACCAACCGTATCGCCGATGCGGTCGGCGCGGACGGCCGTGGACTTATCAATCATCACCTGGGACAGCGACCGTAGCCCGTTGGCCGGTGCAGGCTCCAGCGTCAGCCGAAACAGGGGCGCATCTATGATCGTGCTGGTGAGCGGGGCGACAGATACGCTGGTATGAAGCTCATTGAAGAAGTCCGACTGGATGACGAGGGCGGGCCTCGGCTTTCCGTAGTCGCCTGGCAGTGCGACCAGGACGACGTCCCCGCGCTTCACGGCGTCCAGTCTTCCGTATCGCGATTTCGGTCAGCCCAGTCCATGACGTCGTTCTCGAGCTCGTGGTGACGGGAAGCTTCCAGGGATTGTCGCCGGCACTCTTCGGCGAACTCATCCGCGCGGGTGTCGGGTACCCACATCTGGATCAGCCGGAAGCCGGAGCGGCGCATCCTGTCACGATACTTCTGCACGCTTTCGCGGATTGAGTTTCGATTAGGCATGACATGTAGTATGACATGTAAATTTGACGATGTTCATACCGGCACCACACCCGGTTCGGCCGGGTGCTATGATGTTATAACGTTAAAACGTTAGTGTGAATGCCATGAGTGAAGCCAGTAAACGGGCCACGATCTACTTTGATGCGGGTCTTCATGCCGCGCTTCGCGTCAAGGCGGCGCATACCAACCGGTCGATCTCTGACCTGGTCAACGATGCGGTTCGTGCCGCGCTGGCCGAAGACCAGGAAGACCTGGCCGCGTTCGAAAATCGCGTCGCGGAGCCGACCATGACCTACGAAGCGCTGCTGGATGACCTGAAGGCCCATGGCAAGATATGAACTGGTCATTAAGCGATCGGTCGCCAAAGACCTGCGTTCCGTACCCAACCGGGATGTCGCACGAATCCTGCGGCGTATCGAGGCGCTACGCGACGACCCGCGGCCAGGGGGGTGTGAAAAGTTGTCCGGCTTTGAGCGATACCGCGTCCGCCAGGGCGTTTACCGGATCATCTACGAGGTCATCGACCAAAAACTGGTCGTGACCGTGGTCAAGGTTGCGCACCGGAGCCGTGTTTATCGCTGAGTGATCACGCGGCGCGCTGAGACTCCCGCACCTGGCCGCCAAACCACGCCAGCGTTTCGCCCAGCCGCGCCACGCGGCCGATGATGAACAACCCTGGCGCGCCGCTGGGCGCGCGCGCGGCCAGTGCCGGCAGGTGCCGGATCGAACCGTGGAAGACCTGTTGTGTATCGCGGGCACCGTCGGCGACCAGGGCGACCGGCAGGTCGGGCGCCAGTCCCGCCTTGAGCAACTTGTCGCGCAGCACCGGGGCTTGCTTGACGCCCATGTAGATGGCCAGCGTCCGGCCTTCGCCGGCCAGTTCGGCCCAGGCCGGGTCTTTGCCGTCCAGTTGCGTATGGCCGGTGATCAGGGTCAGCGCCTGTGAATGGTCACGGTGGGTGAGCGGGATGCCGGCAAAGGCGGCGCAGGCGGTGGCGGCCGTCACGCCGGGAACGACTTCGTATTCGATATCGTGGGCACGCAGGTGTTCCAGTTCTTCACCGCCGCGACCGAACACGAACGGGTCGCCGCCTTTCAGGCGCACGACCACGCGACCGCGCCGGGCGTGTTCGACCATCAGGTCGTGGATGCCGGCCTGGGTCTCATGGTGATTGCCTGAGCGCTTGCCGACGTCGATGAACTCGGCGTCGCGACGCGCCACTTCCAGGATGTCGGCGGGCACCAGCCGGTCGTGCAGGATCACATCGGCCTGGCCCAGCGCCTGCTGGGCACGGATGGTCAGCAGGTCGGCGCGGCCGGGGCCGGCGCCGACCAGGATGACACGACCGGGGCGTGGGGCGCCGGCGTTATGGGCGGTCTCCAGTGCGACTTCCGCGGCCAGCTCGTGGCCCAGTCGTGATTCGATCTCGTCTTCGGGTAGCCGGGTGAGGGCATCGACGCCCTGGCGGTTCAACATGCGGTCCCAGAACTGCCGGCGTTGTTCCAGCGGCAACCGCGCCGCCTTCGTGCGCAGGTTCCCGGCCGCGCGGGCCACCGCGCCCAGTCCGGCGGGCAACAACCGTTCGATCCAGCTGCGCACCCGGCGCGCGAGCACCGGTGACTGGCCACCGCTGGAAATCGCCACGGTCACCGGGTCGCGGTCGACGATGGCGGGGGTAATGAAACGGCAGTGTTCGCGGTCGTCGACTACGTTGACCGGGATGCGGCGTGCTTCGGCATCGGCGTGAACGCGGCGGTTCAGGGCGTCGTCGTCGCTGGCGGCGAATACCAGTCGGGCGCCGTCCAGTTCGCCACCGGTGTAGTCACGGGCGGCCCAGTGGACCTGGCCGTCATTCGACCACGTGGTCACGGTGTCGTTGAGTTCGCGCGCCACCAGGCGCACGCGCGCGCCGGCTTTCAGCAACAGCCGGATCTTGCGTTCCGCCACTGCGCCACCGCCGATCACCGCCACGGTTTCGCCGCGAAGGTCCATGAACACCGGGAAATACTGCATTGTCCTGTTCCGTTCCTGATTCTGGATGTTCAGGATATTTGGGGGGCGGCGGCAACTGAAATACGAAGTTTTTCGGTCCCCATGTCGGTTCGTTATGTCGCGCCAGCCAACGCCGTTCGCCGCGAAAGCGCCGTATTTGCAACCGTTTGCAGCAATGAACGCTTGTCATCGGCGAACGATGTGCCTATTCTCGGTGTCATAACACGTTGGAACAGTGTGGAAATGCCCGAAATCCGTACGCTCATGTGCCGCTGTAAGTGTCCCGTACCCGATGGGTGCGTGGTCTGCTGATGAGTCACTGACACGATTCGAGCACGCCACCCGCCCACGAGGCGGGTTTTTCGTCTCGAGGGCAGACAAACCGTAATGAAGAATTGCTAGGCTGGAACGACGATGAAACTGCAACAACTCCGCTACCTGGTCGCCGTGGTCGATAACGGCCTGAACATTACCGCGGCCTCCGAAGCCCTGTTTACCTCGCAGCCCGGGGTGAGCAAGCAGATTCGCATGCTCGAAGATGAGCTGTCGATCCAGATTTTCGCGCGCAAGGGCAAGAGCCTGGAAGGCCTGACCGACGCTGGCCAGAAAGTGGTCGAGCGGGCACGCCGCATCCTGTCCGAGGCCGATAACATCAAGGCGCTGTCCAGCGAACTGGCCGGCGAAGAACAGGGCGAACTGGTCATTGCCACCACGCCCACCCAGGCGCGCTACGTGCTGCCGGACATGCTGGAAACGTTCCAGCGCCGCAATGGCGGCATTTCCCTGCGCCTGCACCAGGGCACCAGCGAGCAGATTGCCGAGCAAGTGATGGGGCGCGAAGCGGATTTCGCCATCGCCTCGGGCGAAAGCGAACTGTTCGACGACCTGGTGACGTTGCCCATTTACAGCTGGGAACGCATCGTGCTCGTGCCGGCCGACCACAAGCTGGCGGAGATTGAAAAGCCCGGCCTGGCCGATATCGCGCGCCACCCGATCATTTCCTATACGTATTCCTTCAACGAGGAATCATCGCTGGGCCGCGCGTTTTCCCGGGCCGGCGTGGAGCCGAACGTGGTGTTTACCGCGCAGGACCCGGACATCATCAAGACCTACGTGCGCAAGGGCATGGGCATCGGCATCATGGCCTGCATGGCCTACGACCCGGTGGTCGATACCGACCTGGTCGCCATCCCGGCGGCCGACCTGTTCCCAAGCCTGACCACCTGGGTGGGCTTTCGCCGCGACCGCTTCCTGGCCGAGTACATGTACGACTTCCTGGAGATGGTGGTGCCGGGCGCGAGTCGCGAGCGCATCGACCAGGCCGTCGCCGGCGATATCAACGACGCCAACATCGTGCCGTTCCCGCGTCTGAAGCCCGTGCACAAGCACCCGACCTTCGGCCGCAAGTTCGACGACAACGCCTGCTGCGGTGACTTTAATCTCTAAAACGCGAAGTGGTCAGCCTTCGCGGTAACGCTCCGGTTCGTGCAGGCCGCATTCGCGCACCAGGCCGAAAAATCGCGCTTCTTCCTCGTTTTCGACGGCGCTCAGCGGCCGGCTGGTGTGATAGTCACCAATCGAGACATAGCCCTGGTCCCACAGTGGGTGGTAGGGCAGGTTGTGGGCCTTCAGGTACTGGTGAATGTCGCGGTCGGTCCAGTCGGCGAGCGGGTGGACCTTGACCACCTGGTTGTGCCGCTGGGCCACGCCGATATGGCGGCGCGTGGATGACTGCGCGCGTCGCAGGCCACTGAACCAGACGCCGGCGTCCAGTTCGCGCAGCGCGCGCGACATCGGCTCCACCTTGTTCAACTGGTTGTAGCGTTCGATGCCGTCCTTGCCCTGTTCCCAGAGCTTGCCCCAGCGCTTCTCCTGCCACGCGGGCGACAGTTCGGCGCTGAAGACCTTCAGGTTCAGGTCCAGGCGCTGGTGCAACTCATCGATAAAGTCGTAGGTTTCCGCGAACAGGTAGCCGGTATCGATCAGCACCACCGGGATGTCCGGCCGGTGCCGCGTGACCAGGTGCAGCAGCACCGCCGACTGCGCGCCGAAGCTGGAGGTCAGGATCGGGTTGCCCGGCAGGAAATCCAGCGCCCACTCCACACGTTCGTCGGCGCTCAACCGTTCCAGGCACGGCGTCACCGACGTGAGCTGCGCGCTGGACCAGGCCTGGCCCGGCTGTGGTTTGCAAAGTTTCAGGTTGGCATGTGTCACTTTGTTTGTCCGTTCGTCCGTTCGTCGTTTAAGTAAGCAGTAAGCGGTAAGCAGTGAGGAGTAAGGCCACTCACCATTTACTGCTCACTGCTCACTGCTCACCGCTTACTCGAGTGACGAAATCGCCGAATGTCTCGTTCGCGGCGCGTTGATCGGCGAACTGGCCGAACCAGCCGTCGAGCGTTTCCAGGATCTCGGTCTCGTTGATGTTTTCGTGGGTCATCCGGTTCAGCCGGTCGCCGTTGTGGGCCGCGCCCAGGTGCAGGTTGTAGCGGCCGGGTGCCTTGCCCACCATGCCGATCTCGGCCAGGTAGGGGCGGGCGCAGCCGTTCGGGCAGCCGGTCATGCGGATGTTGATGGCCTCGTCGGACAGCTCGTGCTTGTCCAGCAGGCCCTCGATGTGGCCGACCAGGTCCGGCAGGTAGCGCTCTGACTCGGCCATGGCCAGCCCGCAGGTGGGCAGGGCCACGCAGGCCATCGCGTTCAGGCGCGTCGCCGACAGCTTCGCGTAGGCGTCCAGGCCGTACTTGGCGCAGAGTGCATCGATGCGTTCCTTCTCGGCCGCGGGCACCCGGGCAATGACCAGGTTCTGGTTCGCGGTCAGGCGGAACTCGCCCTGGTGAACCTTCGCGATTTCGCGCAGGCCGGTCAGGTGCGGCGCGCCCTCGCGGTCGGCGATGCGGCCGTTCTGGACGTACAGCAAAAGATGCCAGAGGCCGTCCTCGGATTCGTGCCAGCCGAACGGGTCGCCAGAGGTGGTGAACGTGAAAGGTCGCTCGGGTTCCAGTTCGAAACCGGTACGTTTCGCCAGTTCCTCGCGGATGAAATCCAGGCCCTTGTCTTCGACCGTGTATTTGAACCGGGCATGCTTGCGGACCTCGCGGTCGCCGTAGTCGCGCTGGATGGTGACGATGCCCTCGGCCACGGCGTTCACCTGGTCGGGGGTGCAAAAACCCAGCACCTTCGCCAGCACCGGGTAGGTGTCCGGGTCGCCGTGGGTGGCGCCCATGCCGCCGCCGACGGTGACGTTGTAGCCCAGCAGCTCGCCGTCCTCGACGATGGCGATATAGCCCAGGTCGTGGGCATAGACGTCAACATCGTTGACCGGCGGCACCACGAACACGGTCTTGAACTTGCGCGGCAGGTAGACCTCGCCGTAAATGGGTTCGTGGTCCGGTGTGCCTTCCACTTTTTCCTGGTCCAGCCAGATCTCGTGGTAGGCGCGGGTTTTCGGCAGCAGGTGTTCGCTCAGGGACGTGGCGTCGGCGCAGACCTGTGCATGTATCGAGGACAGCTCGGGCAGCACGGTGCACATCACGTTGCGGTTGACGTCGCCGCAGGCGGCGATGGTGTCGACCAGCACGGCGTTCATGGCCTGGATGCTGCTTTTCAGGTCACCCTTGAGGATGCCGTGCCACTGGAACGCCTGGCGCGTGGTCAGGCGCAGCGTGTTGTTCGCGTAGGTCGAGGCGATCTCGTCCATGGCCAGCCACTGGTCGGGTGTGCAGATGCCACCGGGGATTCGCGCGCGGATCATGAAGCTGTGATCGGGCTCCAGCATTTGCCGGCGGCGCTCCTCGCGCACGTCGCGGTCGTCCTGCATGTACATGCCGTGGAACTTGCTGAGCTGGGTGTCGTCCTCGGCGATGGTGCCGGTGGCGGTGTCCGCCAGGCCTTCTTCCAGCGTGCCGCGCAGGTAATTGCTGCGCGCCTTGATGATTTCGACCGGACTGGGCATCAGTACAGGTCCTTCAGCAGGCGCTTCTCGCGGCGCAGGTTGGCCACCGCGGCGGCGGCCGCCTCGGCGTCCAGCCCGCGGGATTCGACCAGCGCATCGGCAATCGCCGATGTGACCGCCTCGCCCATCTGCAGCGCACCGCACAGGTAGACGTGCGCGCCGCGCGCCAGCCATTCGTCCAGGCGTTCGGCCTGTTCGGCCACAATGTGCTGCACGTAGCGTTTTTCCGCCTGGTCGCGCGACCAGGCGGCGTCAATGCGGTTCAACAGGCCGTCGGCACGCCACTTCAGGAATTCACGCTGGTACAGGAAGTCGGTGCGCAGGTGCGGGTTACCGAAAATCAGCCACGCATCCGGGTTGGTGCCGCGCGCCTCAAGTTCCTGCAGGAAGGCGCGGTAGGGCGCGACCCCCGTTCCGGCGCCGATCATGACGATCGGTGTCTCCGGGTTTTCCGGCAGGCGGAAGCGGCGGTTCGGTTCCAGGAACACGCGTACCTGGCCGCCTTCGCCCACGCGGTGGTTCAGGAACTGGCTGGCCACGCCGCGTCGTTCGGTGCCGATGGCGTCGCTGGCCAGCGTGGCCACGGTCAGGTGCACTTCCTCGTCCACCAGCGCCTGGCTGGAGGCAATCGAGTAGGAACGCGAGGCCAGCGGGCGCAACTGGTCGACCAGGGCCTGTGCGTTGAGTTGGAACGGGTAGGCAGCGACCAGGTCGGCCAACTGGCGGCGCTCGATGAAAGCGCGCTGGCCGGCGTCGTCCAGGGCCTCGTACTCTTCGGCCAGGGTGTCCTGGCCACCGGCGCTCGCAAGGCCGCGGACAGTCGCTTCGGCCAGGCGGGTGATCTCGTGGTGTTCGGTCAGCGCCTCGGCGACGGTGACCTCGCGCTCACCGGCGGTGACTTTCGTCGCCGGGTCGATGGACAGGCCGTCCAGGATCTCGGCGACCAGCTCCGGGTCGTTCGGCGCCCACACGCCCAGCGCATCGCCGGGCTCGTAACGGATGCCGGAGTCTTCCAGCGACAGCTCGATGTGGTGAACGTCCTTTTCCGACGCGTTGGCGGTAATTTTCTGCACCCGCAGTGTTTCCGACGAGAACGGCTGCAGGCGGGTCCACGGCGCGGGTTCGGCCTGCACCAGGTGCAGGTGTGCCGCGTTCGCGGGTTGCGCCGCGGCTTCGCCGCCACCCAGGGTTTCGCGGGCGTGTTCCAGTACCTCGGTGCCCCAGGTCTCGGCGGGCGAGTCGTAGTCGACGTCGCAGTCCACGCGCGGGCCGAAGGGTTTCGCGCCCAGGGCCTGCAGGCGTTCGTCCAGGCGACGGCCGGCCTCGCAAAACTGCGCGTAGCTGCTGTCACCCAGCGCCAGTACGCGGTAGGAGAGCTTGTCCAGTTTCGGTGCGCGGTCGCTGTCGAGGAACTCGAAGAAATCGAGCGCCTCTTCCGGCGGATCACCCTCGCCGTGCGTGCTCATGACGAATACGGCATGCTCGAGCTTTTTCAGCGCGGCCGGGCGGAAACCGTCCAGCGACTGCAGCTCGGCCGGCTGGCCAGCGGCCTCGAAACGTGCCGCCAGGGCCTCGGCCACGGTTTCGCCGTTACCCGTTTCCGAACCGTAAAGAATGGTCAGCGCCTGGCCGGCCGGTGCCGCGGCGGGCGTGGCCTGGGCGGGCAGGGCGCCACCGGCGGACAGTTGCCCGGCCAGGTAGCCGCTCAGCCACATGGACTGCGCCGGGTCGAGCGCGCCCAGGCTGGATTGCAGCGATGCGATCTGCTGTTCGTTGAAAGGTGAGTTGTCGGTGTTCAGTGCATTCAGCATGGGTCGGGCCCGTTTAAACCATGACGGCAGACTACTGGCGTCGGGCGCGGTGCTGAACGACCTTGTTACTATGGCGACATAACGTGTCGGTATATACCGGTCATTTGCAGGAGGAAACGGTGATGGGAACTGGAACTGGAAAGGCGTGGAAAACCAGCCGGGTCGCTGGCCTGGCGTTGGTCATGCTGGCCGCGGCCGGCGGTTGCGCAACAACGGAGGACAGCACGATGGCGATCACATCCCCGGCACAGCTGATCGGCACCGAGTGGTGGGTCGAGGATATCGCCGGGGGTGGCGTTATCGACAATTCACGCACCACGATCGGCTTTCCGGAAGACCAGCGCGTGGCGGGCAGCACCGGCTGCAATAACTACACCGGTGATATTGCGATCTACGCCGACCGCATGACGTTCGGTGTGCTGGCCGGTACGCGTCGCGCCTGCGTGCCCGCCCTCGGCAACCAGGAAGTGAAGTTCTACTCGACCGTCGACAAGGTGAAATCCTGGATGGTCACCAACGGCGGCCAGACGCTGGTGCTGAAGGACGAGGCCGGTGACGCAGTGATCCGCGCCTCTCGAGTGAAGGGGTCAGAGTAGGGTCAGAGTGTACTCAGAGTCGACTCTGAGTACACTCTGACTCCGTCCCTTCCTTATTCGACGACGTAGCCGTCTTCGTTCAGCTCAACCACGGGCATCCCCAGCGCCTCGATTTCTTCGCGGATGGTGGCTTCGTCGCCCACGACCACGATGGCCATGTTGTCCGGGTCGATCAGGCGGTTGGCGAGCGAGTTGAGCGTGTCGCGGTCGGTTTCCTGCAGGATGGTGTTCTGCTGTGAACGGTAGTCCAGCGGCAGGTCATAGCGCAGGATGTTGTCGAGCAGGCCCAGCTTGCGGCCCGGGGTCTCGTACTGCAGCGCGTCACGCTGGCCAATGGCCGAACGCATGTACTCAAAGTCTTCGGCGGTCATGCCGCTTTCATCGTACATTTCCAGTTCGCCCAGCACCTCGGTGATGGATGCCGCGGTGGCGTCCTTGTTCACCTCGGCGCTGAAACGGAAGCTGCCCAGTTCCGGGCCGCCTGAGAAACCGGTGCGGGCGCCGTAGGTGAAACCCTTGTCCTCGCGCAGGTTCAGGTTCACCCGGCTGGAGAAGGTGCCGCCCAGAACGAAGTTCGCCAGCCCGGCGCGGTAGAAATCACCCAGTGCGTCGTAGGCAATGCCATGCTGGCCGGTGCGGATGCTGGACTGCGCCGCGCCTTCCTTGTCGACCAGGTACACGGTTCGGCCCTCGATGGCCGGGCGGTCAGCCAGCGGTGCGCGCACGGCCTCGGTGACCTCCAGCTGGGCCAGCGGCTCGACGGCCGCGACCACGCGCGACTGCGGCAGGCTGGAGCTGACAGTAACGCCGGTCAGGTGTTCGGGAATGTGCGCCGCGTAATAGGCCTTCACGTCGTCCAGCGTGATGGTTTCCACCGTGTGCGGCAGGCCGTTCACCGGGAAGGACAGCGGGCTGTCCGGACCGTCCAGCACGGCGCCGATGGCGCGGCTGGCCAGGCCTTCCGGCGTCTTGCGGGCCTGCATCAGGCCCTCGATGGTCTGCTGCTTCACGCGGTTGAAGTCTTCCTCGGTAAAGGCCGGCTCCATGATGCGTTCCATGAACAGCGGCATGGCCGTGTCCAGGTGCTTGGCCAGGGTGTTCAGCGTGACCGTGGTCTCGTACATGCCCGGGCTGACGTAAACACGGGCGCCGATGCGCTCCATGGCCTCGGCGAACTCGGCGGCCGATTTCGACTGCGTGGCCTCGCCCATCAGTGAGGCGGTCAGCGCGGTCAGGCCGGCCTTGCCGGCCGGTTCATCGCGGGTGCCCATGTCGAACACGGCGCGGATGGTGACCGTCGGCGTCTCGTCATTGGGCACGGCCAGCAGGCGAACGCCATTGGAGAGCGTGACGTCACCGATCGGCGGCAGGTCCACCTGCGGGTTGACGCCCGGGGTCGGCTTCACGCTGCGGTCGAAGTCGTCCTCCACCGGGCGCAGCGCCAGCGGTTCCCCCTCGTCCTCGTAATGCTCGGGCAGGTCGCGCTCGCCGACCTCGAAATTCTGTTCGGCGGCGGCCAGCTGCGGCTGGCCATTGGGCACGATGCTCAGCACCACGGCGGGCTTGCCGTCAATGTACTGGTCGAACACCCGCTGCACGTCCTCCGTGGTCACGGACAGGTAACGGTCGATCTCTTCGGCGATGCCCTCCGGGCTGCCGGTGAAGGTTTCGAATGCCGCCAGCGTCGACACCTTGCCGGCCACGGACTGCAGGCCGAATACACGGCCCGCCTCGAAATCGGCCTTGAACTTGGTCAGGTCGTCCTCGCTGACCGGGCGCTCGGCAAACTCGGCGATGGTTTCGCGTACCGCGGCTTCCATTTCCGCCAGGGTCTCGCCCGAGGCCGGGTTCTGGATGACGATAAACCACATCTCGCAGGCCAGTTCCTTGCAGGCATGGTTGACCGAGGCCTGCACGGCGCGACCGGTCTGCACCAGGCGCTGGTACAGCAACGAGGCCTGGCCCTGGCCGAGGATCTTCGCGGCCGCGTCCAGCGCGGGCTCGTCCTCGTGGAAGGAGTAGACCGTCGGCTGCATCATCGCCAGGGCCGGCAGGTGGATGTTGTCTTCCAGCGTCACGTAGCGGTCAGCGTCCAGGCTGGCCGGCTGCTTCGGCAGGTTCTCGACCTCAGGACCCGCCGGAATCGGGCCGAAATACTTGTTGACCCACTCCAGCGTCTGCGCCGGGTCGATATCACCGCCGATGGTCAGCGTGGCGTTGTTGGGGCCGTACCAGCGCAGGAAGAAGCGCTTCAGGTCATTCAGGTCGGCGCGGTTCAGGTCCTCGATCCAGCCGATCACCGGCCACGAGTAGGGGTGGCCTTCCGGGTACATCGTCTGCATCAACGTTTCCAGTGCGCGCCCGTAAGGCCGGTTGTCGACGCGCTGGCCGCGCTCGTTCTTGACCGTTTCGCGCTGGATCTCGAATTTTTCCTGGGTGACCGCGTCCAGGAACACGCCCATGCGGTCGGCTTCCAGCCACAACACGGTTTCCAGCTGGTTGACCGGCACCGTCTCGAAGTAATTGGTGCGGTCGGTGTTGGTGGTGCCGTTCAGCGTGCCGCCGGCGTTGGAGACGATCTTGAAGTGCTCATCGTCGCCCACGTTCACCGAGCCCTGGAACATCATGTGCTCGAAGAAATGCGCAAAGCCCGAGCGGCCCGGCTCTTCGCGGTCGGAACCGACGTGGTAAGTCACGTCCACGTGCGCCAGCGGGTCGGAGTGATCCTCGTGCAGCACGACGGTCAGGCCGTTGGCCAGCCGGTACTTTTTGTAGGGGATCGAAATGCCGCTGTCGTCGCCGTCGAATTCCTCCACCAGGGTGATGCCCGCGGGCAGGCCGCCTGGCGCAGAGGCAGCCTCTGCAACCGGGGTATCAGAAGCCGGGGCGGCGGTGTCGGTGGTGGTACTGGCGTCCTTCTGGCAGCCGGCCAGCATGAACAGAACGGCAAACGCGGATGTCTTGAAAATGAGTTTCACGGCATGTTTCCTGAACGGTCTTGCGAGGGCCGCAAAGGGTAGCACACGACCGCCGCCAGGCCGAAGATTTCATGCAACTTTCAAGGATATTCACTAGACTTGGGTCACACATTCGCGGGGGAATAAACCATGCGTTCGATCGTCGTCAGCGTCACACTTGCCCTGGTACTGGGTGCCTGTTCACAGGAGCCGGAATCACCATCACCGGTCGCCGAGACACCGGTGCCGGAAGCCACACCGGCAGCGCCGGAGCCCACGCCACCGCCTGGACCCGCGAAGCCGGATGTCCCCCGGCAGGCCTTCTACGGCGACACCCACGTGCATACGGGCTGGTCTGCCGATGCCGGCATGGATGGCGCGATCACCGGCCCCGTTGATGCGTATCGTTACGCCCTGGGCGAGGAAATCACGTCCAATTCGGGTCTGCCGGCGAAACTGTCGCGACCTTATGACTGGTTCATGGTCACCGACCATTCCGACGGCATGGGCACCATCAACGAGCTGATTGCCGGTAACCCGGAAATGCTGGAGGATGAGACCATGAAGCGCTGGTACGACGCGCTGAATTCAGGCGATGAGAAGCGCGCGGCAGATGCCAAGAGCGAACTGGTGGTTGCACAATCGACCGGCAAATTGCCGCCCACCATCATGGACCCGAAGTGGATGGTCTCGGCCTGGGAGAAAACCGTGCAGGCCGCGGAGGATTTCTACAAGCCGGGCGAGTTCACCACGTTCATCGCCTATGAGTGGACCGTCAACGCCAACGGCGGCGATAACCTGCACCGCAACATGATCTTCCGCGGCACCGCGGACCAGGCATTACAGATCCTGCCGTTGACGACGTTCGAGACCGAGGACCCGGAGAAACTCTGGGAGTGGATGGCGAACTACGAGGCGAAAACCGGCGACCGGGTACACGCCATTCCCCATAACGGCAACATGTCCAATGGCCGAATGTTCGAGGAAAGCCGCTTCGACGGCTCGCCGATGACATCCGGGTGGGCCGAGCAGCGGCAAAAGTACGAACGCCTGTACGAGGTCACGCAAATCAAGGGCCAGAGCGAGCAGCACCCGCTGCTGGCGCCGGATGACGAGTTCGCAAGCTGGGACCTGTGGGACCGCGGCAACCTGATTCTCGCGCCGAAGCCCGACGGCGCTTTGCAGCACGAGTACTGGCGCGAGTCGCTGAAGGCGGGCATGCGCCTGCAGGATGAACTGGGCACCAACCCGTTCAAGTACGGCGCCAACGGCGGTACCGACACGCACACGGGGATGTCGTCGACCGAGGAGGGCAATTTTTTCGGCAAGTTCAAAACGCTCGAGCCCAGCAATGTCGAGCGCTGGGATTTCCCGCTCCTCAGTGGCCCGACCGACCAGTACATGGGCTGGGAGCAGGCCGCCGCGGCCGTGACCGGTGTCTGGGCAACGGAGAATACCCGCGAGGCCATCTGGGAGGCCATGTACCGTCGTGAGACCTTTGCCACCACGGGCCCGCGCATGGCCGTCCGGCTGTTCGGCGGGTTCGATTTCGGTGATGACCTCATGGACGGTGACGTAGTCGCCAAGGCTTACGACCGCGGCGTGCCGATGGGCGGCGACCTCGCCGCCGCGCCCGCAGGCCAGGCGCCGGCCTTCCTTGTGCAGGCAACCAAGGATCCCCAGGGCGCCAACCTGGATCGCGTACAGATGATCAAGGTCTGGGTGGATGCCGAGGGCGGCCAGCATGAAAAGGTGTACGACCTGGCGTGGTCGGATGACCGCCAGCCCGGCCCGGATGGCAAGCTGCCGCCGGTGGGCAATACCGTAAACCTGGAGACCGCCGAGTACACGAACTCGATTGGCGATACCGGATTTTCGACCGTCTGGACCGACCCGGATTTCGACCCGTCGCTGAAAGCCAGCTACTACGTGCGAGTGCTGGAGATCCCGACCCCGCGCTGGACGCTGTATGACAAGGTCAATCTCGGCGCGCAGCCCAGCGACGAAGTTCCCCTGGTCCACCAGGAGCGGGCCTTTTCGTCCCCCATCTGGTACACGCCATAGGGTTCAATGAAGCCAGCGACATTCGCCGGCCTGTCCCTGCTGATCCTCGCCGGGGCGGCCGGGGCCGCCGGGCACCCTGACACCGGGCCACCGGACCCGGGCGAACAAACGGCCGAGGATCATCGGCACCTGTTCAGCGGCGCGATCATCCACGACGCGCTCGACGCCGAGCAATCGTGGATGTCGCGGCTCATGGATGATTCGCTGGGCATTGAGTTCGGCGAAGAATCAGACAACTGGTTCGCGAATGTCTGGCTACGCCTGCAGACCCGATACTCAGACCCATTCGACAGCGACCCGCGCACCGTGGCGGATTTCGAATCGCTGCCTGGCGCGGATCTCGGGATTCGACGGGCGCGATTGAAATCGGAAGGCCACCTGTTCCGGCCCTGGATCGGCTATTACTTCGAGCACGAACTGTCGGGCGATCACCCGCTGCTCGACCTGCGGCTCGACCTGGTGCCGCGGGACGACCTGCGCTTTCGCATCGGTCAGTACAAAACGCTCTACAACCGTGAGCGCGTCGATTCCTCGGGCCGCCAGCAGTTCGTTGAACGGTCGATCTCCACGTACGCCTTCACGCTGGACCGGCAGCGCGGTGCCACCGCCTTGAAACACTTCGGTGCCGGTACTCATGCCGACCAGTGGTGGTACGTGGGCATTTACGAAGGCGACGGCCGCGACCCGGGGCCACGCGGAGACGAGCTTCTCTACATGGCCCGGTGGCAGTGGCAGTTCCTGGGCCGGGACCTGTCGTTCCGGCAAAGCGACCTGGCGTTCTCGTCCAGGCCGCTGGCGTCATTCTCGCTGGCCGCGGCGACGGTGCGGGGGCCATATACACGGTTTTCCAGTTCCGGCGGCGGCCAGCTCGACGGCTTTGAAGCCGGCGGCGGCGAGCGCTACACGCTGGAGCAATGGCAGCAGGGCTTCGCGTGGAAGTTCAACGGCTGGTCGATCCAGCAGGAGTATCACCAGAAACGCATCGAGGACCACGAGGCCGGCGGGCGGTCAACGCTGAACGGTGGCTATGCCCAGCTGGGCAAGGCCTGGATGGTCAGCGGGGAAACCTGGTCAAAGCCGGTGGAACTGGCGCTGCGTTACGCCCGGGTCGACTGGCGCGACACCCCGCTCGACCGTGACCAGGAAGAGTGGACGGTGGTGGCCAACCTGTTCTTTCAAGGCCATGACAACAAGCTGACCGCGGATGTCAGCCGTATCAGCGTGGACGAGATCGGCGGCGAATCCGCCGCCGATACCCGTGCCAGGGTGCAATGGGACTGGAGTTTCTGATCCAGGCTCCAGCCCAGCCCGGCACTCAGGCAAGCCCTGATTTGCCGAACTGCCGCGCCTTCAGCGCGAATAGCACGCGCAGGATGCCGACCAGCAGCGCCCAGGCGGCGATCAGGTAGACCACGGTCAGGCCGCCGATGACGATGTTCGACGCCATCATGATGCCGGCGATGATTGACAGCGCGCCGGTCAGGTAAAGCATCCATTCACCTTTCACGGCCTTGCGCACCCGCACTCCCAGGGCCACCTGGGTGACGCCGAAGAAGATCACGACGAACGCGACGGTCCAGACCAGCGCCATCGAGGCCGCGAACGGCACCGCCAGCAGGTAGCCGCCCACCGCGATGGCCAGCAGGCCATAGATCAGCCCCAGCCACCAGCCGTCATGGTCACGGTTGGCGAGCGCACCGATGACGCTGAAAATGCCGTCCACCAGGATGAAGGCCGCGAAAAACAGGCCCAGCACCAGCGCAGCCGCGCCTGGCTTCGTAAACGCCAGGATCGCGAACACGATGGCCGCGATTCCACCCAGCAGGTAGACCCACCAGTTTTTCGCGCAGAACTCGCGCGCGTCCCTGACCATCGCGCCGACCGATTCCACCTGCGAACCGGATTGATTGCCCATGTCGCTCATGACTTTCCCTCCTTTGAATGAATGACAAGTTCCTTCATCATAGCGGGATTCACCGATTCCGAACGGATGTGACCGATGAGCCTGAAGAAGGTTGTTCGTGAACCGCTGCTGCATTTCTTCCTGGTCGGTGCGGCTTTCTTTCTGGTTTACGGCTGGGTTAACCGCGAAGAAACGATCGACGCCAACGAGATTGTCGTCAGCGCTGGCCAGGTCGATCGGCTGGTCATGCAGTTCGAGCGCCTCTGGACGCGCAAACCTACCGAGGAAGAGCTTAAAGGCCTGGTGGACAACTGGGTCCGGCAGGAGATCCTCTATCGCGAGGGCCTGGCGTTGGGGCTCGACCGTGACGACCCGGTCCTGAAACGGCGCGTGGCCCAGAAGATGACCTTCATCACCGAGGGCCTGGGCGAGGCGGAACCCACCGAGGCCGAGTTGCAGGCCTGGCTGGACGAGCGTCCTGCACAGTACGCGATTGAGCCCCGCTACACTTTCCACCAGGTGTTTTTCGACCCCGAACGCCATGAAGGATCAATGGAAGACGTGGTGTCCGGTGCCCTTCAGGCCATCGACGAAGGCGCCGTGGCTGGTGAGTTGGGCGATCCGTCACTGCTGCCGGCGCGCATGGACAATGCCCCGGCGAGCCGGGTCCAGGCCACGTTCGGTGAACCCTTCGCATCAGGACTCGCTGGCCTGGAGCCTGGCCGTTGGGCCTCCACGGTGACCTCGGCCTACGGCCCGCACCTGGTGTACCTGGAGCAGGCCACGCCCGCCCGCGCCGCGACCCTGGACGATGTCCGCGCCGAGGTCGCACGGGACCTGGCGGCCGCCCGGCGCGAGGCCGCGGATGAAGCCTTCTACGAGGCGCTTCGCGCGCGGTACACCGTGCGCTATCCGGAAGCGCCTGAAGACGCCGAGGCCGCCGCCGGCGCCGGTGCGAACGGATGACACGCGCACTGGCAGTCCTGCTGGCCGCGCTCTGCCTGGCGATCACCGCCGCCGCCGACGTCTTCCGGCCCGCATACCTGGAACTGCGTGAAACCGGCCCTGAACAATACGCGGTGCTCTGGAAAGTGCCGACCACCGGCGAAGATCGTCGGCTATCGGCGTATGTGCGCCTTCCCGAAAGCGCCGAGCAACTCGAACCGCCCCGGACCACGTGGACCGACGGCGCGATGATCGAGCGCCAGGTGATCCGCGTGCCGGGTGGCCTGACCGGCAAGGTCGTCGAAATCGAGGGTAACGCCGTGGGCGTCACCCAGGTCATCGCGCGGCTGGAGCGGCTGGACGGCAGCAGCCAGGTCGAAAACCTGCCCATTGAACAACCCGTGTTCATCATCGAAGCCCCGGCAGGGCAAGCTGCCGTGGCCTGGTCATATTTTGTGCTGGGCGTGGAACACATCCTGGCCGGTATCGACCACCTGCTGTTCGTACTGGCGCTGTTGCTGGTGGTGCGCGGCACTCGCGAACTGGTCGTCACGGTCACCGCGTTCACGCTGGCGCACAGCATCACGCTGGCCGCCGCCACCATGGGCTGGATGCACGTGCCCGGCCCGCCGGTGGAAGCCGTCATCGCGCTCAGCATCGTGTTCGTCGCCAGCGAAGTCATTCATGGTCTTAAAGGGCGCCCCGGCCTGACCGCCCGCGCGCCCTGGGTCGTGGCCTTCAGTTTCGGCCTGCTGCACGGCTTCGGCTTCGCCGGCGCACTGGAAGAGGTGGGCCTGCCCCAGGCCGCCATCCCGCTGGCGCTGCTGACCTTCAACCTGGGCGTGGAAGCCGGCCAGCTGCTGTTCGTCGGCGCCATCGTTGCCTTGCGCGGGCTGTTTCGCCTGTTCACGAAAGCAGGCGCCCGCTGGATTCCCGCCGCGACGGCCTACGGCATCGGCAGCGTGGCCGCGTTCTGGACCATTGAGCGTGTGGTCAGCTTCTGGGGGTAGGGGCCAATTGACACGTGAGCGACGTCAGTCCGCGTAAAGCGCCGGCAGTTCGGGAACGCCAAGCAAAAAGTGGCGGAATTGCTTACACTGGCCGCATTGACAACCGGGGGGTTCGATCATGCGATCCATCATCATTCTGAGCGTCATCCTGTGGCCCGTTTCATCGTTAGCGCAGGACGCCGCTGACCTGGCCAAGAAGCTGTCCAACCCGATTTCGTCGCTGATCTCGGTGCCGTTCCAGCTGAATTACGACCACGATATCGGCCCGCTGGACGACGGCGAGCGCTGGACGATGAACGCACAGCCGGTGATCCCGGTGGAGCTGAACGACGACTGGAACATCATCAGCCGGACCATCCTGCCGGTGGTGTCGCAGGACGACATCGTGCCCGGCGCGGGCAGCCAGTTCGGCCTGGGCGACACGGTGCAGACCGTGTTCTTTTCGCCCAAGGCGCCCACCGACAGTGGCTGGATCTGGGGCGCCGGCCCGGTGGCCCTGCTGCCGACGGCCACCGACGAACTGCTTGGCGCGGACAAATGGGGCGCCGGACCCTCGGCCGTGGCCCTCAAACAGCAGGGGCCGTGGACCTACGGCGCACTGTTCAATCACATCTGGTCGTTCGCCGGCGACAGCGACCGCAACGACATCAACTCAACCTTCCTGCAGCCGTTCCTGGCCTACAACACACCCACCGCCTGGACCTTCACGGTGCAGACCGAGGCCACCTACGACTGGGAAAGCGAGCAGTGGAACGTGCCCATCGGCCTGTTCGTCGCCAAGGTGGCGAAGTTCGGCAACCAGATGGTGCAGTTTCAGGGCGGCCCGCGCTATTACGCCGAGCACACCGACGGCGGCCCCGAAGGCTGGGGATTCCGTGCGAACGTGGTGTTGCTGTTCCCGCGCTGAGGGCAGCCTTGGCAGGGCCGTAGTAACCTAGAGTCATGGAGCGTCTGTTCGGGCGCACCGCAACCGTTTTAACCGGGGGAATTTATGCGTAAAAAACTGCTGGGTTTCATACTTCTGCCGGCGCTGTTTGCAGCTGTCATTTCCATTCCTGCCATGGGCGACCCGCTGCCGTCGTGGAATGATGGCGACGCCAAGTCCGCGATTACCGACTTCGTCGAACGCGTGACCACTGATGGATCACCCGACTTCGTACCGGTTCCCGAGCGTATCGCCACGTTCGACAACGATGGCACGCTTTGGAGCGAGCAACCGCTCTATTTCCAGGTGATTTTTGCCCTCGACCAGGTGAAGGCCAGGGCTGCCGATCACCCGGAATGGGCGACTACCGAGCCGTTCAAGAGTGCCATTGCGGGTGACCTGGAAGGCCTGATGAAAACCGGTATGGCCGGGCTGGCGAAAGTCCTGGGCGCGTCGCATGCGGACGTCACCGCCGACGAGTTCGCCGCCTCCGTGAACGACTGGCTGGATACGGCCCGACACCCGACCACCGGAATGCGCTATGACGCCATGGTTTTCCAGCCCATGCTGGAACTGCTGGAATACCTGCGCGAAAGCGGGTTCAAGACTTTCATCGTGTCTGGTGGCGGCATTGACTTCATGCGCGTGTTCGCGGAGCGGGTTTACGGCATTCCGCCTGAACAGGTCATTGGTTCTTCGATCGACGCCACCTTTGAAATGCGTGATGGGGTGCCGACCATCGTCAAGCAGGGCAAGGGCCTGTTCGTGGACGACAAGGCCGGCAAGCCGGCCGGGATATATCGACACATTGGCCGCAGGCCGGTGTTCGCAGCCGGCAATTCCGATGGCGACCTGCAGATGGTGCAGTACACGACTGTACCGCGTGGCCCGGCAGACACCTCACCCCGATTTGGCATGTTCGTCCATCACACCGACGCGGAACGCGAATTTGCCTACGACACGCCGTCGCATATCGGTGAACTGAAGGAAGCCGCGGCGCTGGCACCGGACAACGGCTGGTTGGTGGTGGACATGAAGCGCGACTGGAAACAGGTCTATCCTGACTGACGTTCGTCGACCAGTGGAGGTTTCTGTATGAAACGTTCAACAGCAAAAACGATGGTTATCCTGGCCCTGGCCGGGTTGCTCAGCGCCTGTGCATCGACGCCCCGGGTGAATACCCAGACCGCGCCCAACACCAACCTGGCCGACTACAACACTTTTGGTTTTGTCTCGCCGCTGGGCACGGACAGGGCCGGTTACACCTCGTTCCTGTCCAGCAGCCTGCAGGGTGCGACGCGGGCAGCACTGCAGTCGAAGGGCTACACCTACACCGAGGACAATCCGAAAATGCTGGTCAACTTCAACGTGAAGGTCCAGCAGAAGACGGATATCGATACGTTCGGCCCACCCATCGCCTATGGGCCCTATGGCTACCGCGCTGGGTTGTATGGCGGCTGGGCCGGCTATGGCTACCCGGACATGGTGGACCAGTACGATGAAGGCACGCTTCTGGTGGACCTGGTTGACCCGGTGCGCAAAGCAATGATCTGGGAGGGTGTCACGACGATGCGCAGCAACGATGCCAGCCAGTGGAATGAACAGCAGATCCGTGATCACGTGAATGCGGTGTTTGCGGAACTGCCGCAGGCGCAATAACCGGCCCAGTTGGAACGGCCGGTCCCGGGTACTGCCCGGGGCCGGCTTTTTATTACCCGGTCAGTTCTTGGCGGCGTCGAGCGCGTCGGTCAGGTCTTCAGCCCAGCCGCGCATGGCGCGGTTGATTTCCGCCCGGTTGCTCACGCTGTTGGCCAGCCAGAAGGTGCCGGAATCGAAGTCTTCCTTTTCGTCTATGACGTGACCGATGATTTTTCCGGTGCTGGAGTCCAGCATCTTGATGTCCAGCGTCACCTTGCCTTTCGACTTGGTATACGTTGTCACCGCCGTCGATGAATTTCGGGAGGTGTCCGGGGCCCGGACATCAAGGTCGACGATGGCGGGCTCAAGCAAGAGTACATCCGGGCCCGGTTCGCCGGTCAGTTCGTAGCCGGCGCGTTCGAACTGCTTGTTGAACTCGTCCAGGAAAGAATCAGCGGCGGCGGTCTTGATGCGCGTCACGTCATCCTCGGTCACGCGATCGGCCGAAAAGCTGCGGGTCGAGTTCTGGTCACGGAGCCAGCCGTCGCGCATGGCGACCGTCGGCATCGTGATGGCGACGCGGGTGTAGGCGGCCAGGCTGGCGCCGTCTGCCACGTAGAGTGCGTCGACGTTGTTGCTCTGCACTCGCTTCAGGCCGTCGCTGTCGACGGCGGGGTGCGGGTCCGGGGTCGCCGCGCAGGCGGCCAGCAGGCCAGTGGCCACCATGGCCGTGACCAGGTGGCCGGCAATCTTCCGTAACGTCTGGGTGTTCATCGTTCGTTTCTCCTTCTCAATGTGGCCTACCAGGTCGAGCCGGCCTGGATGTAGAACGCCGTGTCTTCCGGTCCGCGGGCGATGTCCGCGCCCATGACGAAGCCGAACCGCTTGGCGATCAGGTAGCGGAATCCTGCGCCATATGTTGACTCGGTCGAAGCGTCGGACAGGTCGCTGAATGATTCGGCGGCGCGGCCGGCGCCGGTAAAACCAATCATGGTCCATCGATAATTGATGTTCCAGCCCAGCTGGACCTCGGCCACGGCCACCGCGTTCCCCTGGTAGCGGCTCTTCGGAATACCGCGCAGGTCGATGAAGGGTGGCACGTAGGGCGGCAGCCGTTCATTGTCATCGACGCTGACGCCGTCATACTGCACGCGCAGGCCCAGGTTGAACTTCTCCGACAACGGCCAGTAATTCAGCCCGGTGACGTTATACGCGGTGTAATCGACATCGCTGCCGATGGTGTCGTCGAACCAGGTGATCTTGCCGCTCCAGTCGTAACCGGAACCGGGGTTGAACTTGTTGTCCACCGAGTCGTACTCGGCGTTTACACCGACACCGGATGTCGACGTGTCGATGTCGAAATGGGACTGGATGTAGTCCAGGTATTCCGGGGGTATGGCGAAGGGGCGGTCGCCGGCGTTGGCAAACGAGGTCTCGACCCGCCGATACAGCTGGTTGACCCCGACGAACAGGTCGGTGTCGCCCACGCGGAACGAGAGGTTCTGCAGGACGGCCGGCCCGGTGATATTCAATTCCACCGGGCTGGGCAGCTCACTGCCGCCAAGGGAATAGAAATCCAGATTGACCGAGGCATAGCCACCGAAACCCTGGTAGCGAATGCGGTCTTCCTTCCAGAATCCAATGTGTCCACCGCCCAGCGCCCATGTGCCATTGGCGGTGGCGCCGCCGCCCAGGATACTGATATCCGATGGCAGCACTGCTTCGGATATCGCCTCGGGGTTGGCCTCCCGATGTTCACGCTGGGCCTTCGATTCGTGGAAAAACAACGCGCCCATGCCCAGGCCGAAGCCGACCGCGGGCTCGGTGATGACCGTGGGCACCGGCAGGAACCCGAAACGGCGCTCGACCAGGTACTTGCTGGCGTCCAGCATGCCGTCGTCGGGGTCGATGAACATGTCGGCCAGGTCGGCGTGCGCCGCGGGGACCGCGAAGGCGAGCATCGCGCCCAGCCATGATCGGGCGTTTGGTAATGGGTAAGGCATGGTGGTCAACGATTCCGTGTTCGGTTCAATGTAACAGTTTGGATGCACGAATTGCGATGTGTCATGGACCAACCGCTATACTGGGTGATATCCGTTCCGGGGGGAATGAAACATGAAAAGCGCTTGGCCCATGGCCGTCCTGGCCACCACTATCGTCGCGGGCTGCGACCGCGAAACAGGCACACCGTCCGGCGACGACGACCGGCTCGGGCTGCCCAACCCTGCAGCCACCTTCTGTATTGAACAGGGTGGTGAATATTATCTCGATAAAGGCACCTGCAAGCTGGAAGACGGGACCGAGGTGGATGCCTGGGCGTATTTCCGCGAACACAACGAAGACACACCGTGATTGACGGGGCATCCCGCCACCCAAACATTCCTGGAGACGATTCATGAAGCTCACCGAATACGCCCGCATCGCCCTGCTGGGGCTTGCACTGTTCACCGCGCCGGTCATGGCCCTGGACTGGCCGCAGGCGATCACCGCGGACGAGGGAACGATCACGGTCTACCAGCCGCAACCGGAATCCCTGGACGGCAATACGTTGAATGGTCGTGCGGCATTCTCGATCGAACTCACCAGCGGTGGCGACCCGGTTTTCGGCGCCATGTGGTTCTCCGCGAAACTGGATACCGATCGTGATACGGATACCGCCGTCATCCGGGATATGACCGTCGAGCACGTGCAGTGGCCGGACTCGAAAGACGCGGCCGAGCAGCGCTTCACGGCCGTCGTCGAGGGCGCCATGCCCGAAGCCGGGTTCGAGATTTCCATGGAGCGACTGACCGCCAGCCTGGCCACGGCCGAGACCGAGGCAAAGAGCCTGGAGAACCTGAAGAACGACCCGCCGGCGATCATTTTCCGGCAGGACCTGGCAGTGCTGCTGCCGTACGACGGCAAGCCGAAATTTTCTGATATCGAAAACAGCCCGTATGAGCGTGCGCTCAACGCGCCGTTCGCGGTGGCGCACAAAAAACGCAGTAACGATTACTACCTGACCAGCGGCGATTTCTGGTACACGGCCAGCGACCCGCTGGGCCCGTGGACACCCACCGACAACCCGCCGTCCGACCTGGCCCAGATAATGCCGAAACCGGATGACGACAGCCCGAAACCCGCGTCACCCCCGGAAATCGTAACGTCCACCGAGCCCACCGAGCTGGTCGTCACCGCGGGCGCGCCGGACTGGGTCGCGCTACCGGACGGGCAGACGCTCTACGTGAAGAATACCGAGACCGCCTGGCTGCGTGACCTGGGCACGGGCAACATGTACCTGATGCTGTCCGGGCGCTGGTACCGCTCGAAAAGCGAAGACGGCCCCTGGACATTCGTACCGGCCGATGAGCTGCCGGCCAGCTTCGCGGACATCCCGCCGGCGTCCGACATCGGTGGCCTGCGCACCTCGATCGCCGGCACGCCGGAAGCCGAGGACGCCATGCGCGACCAGGCCATTCCGCAGACTGCCGCCATCAAGCGCGACGAGGCCAGGCTGGAAGTCACCTACGACGGTAAGCCGAAGTTCGAGAAGATCAAGGGGACCGATGTCGCCTACGCGGTGAACACCGGCGCCCAGGTGCTGGAGATCGACAAGCGGTACTACGCCGTCGACAACGGCGTCTGGTTCACCTCTGCGGCCGCCACCGGGCCGTGGGTGGTGGCCGACAATATTCCGCAGGAGAAGATTTCAGAGATCCCGCCGTCATCGCCGGTCTACAACACCACCTACGTCCAGGTGTACGACTCCACGCCCGAGGTGGTGTACGTGGGCTACCGGCCGGGTTACATGTGGTCATTTCCGTACTACGGCGTGCCGGTTTACGGTACCGGCTGGTATTACCCGCCGTACTGGGGCGGGGCCTACTACCCGCGCCCGCCCACCTGGGGCTTCAACGTGGGCTACAACCCCTGGACCGGCTGGTCATTTGGACTCAGCTGGTCGAACGGTTTCTTCAGTTTCGGCATGAGCTGGGGCGGCGGCTATCCCGGTCCCTATCGCCCGTGGGGCTGCTGCGGCGGCTGGTACGGCGGCGGTTACCACGGCGGTTATCACGGTGGTGGCAACACGATCATCAACACCGGCGACATCAACATCGGTAACAACATCAATATCGGTAACCGCGCGAACATCAGCAACCGTATCGGTAACGACACGCGGCTGAACAACCTGTCGAAACAGAACAACCTGTACAACCGTCCCGAGAACCGCGCGCGCAAGGCCGACCCGGCGGTGGCGCGACGCAACCTGCAGCAGGCCCGGCCGGCACAGGGCAAACTGAATAATGTCTATGCCGATCGCAGTGGCGCGGTGACGCGACCGAGCGGTGACAAGTGGCAGGTGCGCGAGGACGGCCAGTGGAAGGACGCCGCCGACCGGGTCACGCCGGAAACACGTGACCGCGTGTCACAGGCCGGCAACCAGGCCAGGGACCGCGTGGCGCAGACCACGCCGGAACAGCGCCAGCAGGCCGCCCAGCAGGCGCGGGACCGTGCCGGCCAGGCGGCCCAGAACCGCCCCACCCAGTCGCGACCAGCGACCCGGCCATCGACGGGGCAGTACAACCTGAACACGCACGACCTGAACCGCAACGCCGCGGCGCGCCAGCGTGGTCGTTCAATGGAACGCTCGCGGCCAATGCCGCGGGGCGGAAACTACGGAGGCCGGCGGCGCTGAGGCGCCACCGGCCATCCGGTCGGTGCAGGCGGGTTAAAGGCCGGTGACGGCGAGCGCCGGCTCGCTGGCCAGGGAAGTTTCCAGGTCCGCCTTGCTGGCAACGCGCGGGCTGTGCGCCCCGACGATGGTCTGGACGTCGATGTTTTCACGCTTCAGTGCTTCGGCCAGCGTTTTGGTGTTCGAGTTGGCAGGTGGGATCCGGCCATTCGGCGGATTGACGAAGTGGTCCGCTTCAAACAGTACGCCCTGCTCAGGCAACCAGGCCACCAGCAGGTGTTCGACATGCGGCGTCGGCCCGACATCGATGATTTCCAGCCGCTGCTCACCGCTTTCAAAGACCACGCGATCATCGACGAAAGACAGCTTCAGTGCTTCGCCGTCCTCGGCATTGTCGCGGGTCACCGCTTCGTTGTCTGCAACGGTCCAGAGCGTCGCCCCCTCGGCCTCGTAATCCCGGACGCCCACCAGGTGGTCGTTGTGATGGTGGGTGAGCACGGCATGGTGGACGGGTTTGTCGACGCCCGCTTCGCGAAGCGCCTCGATGCGATCGGCGATGCCCGCGGTCGCGCCCACCGCGACCAGGTGGTCATCCATTTCCACGAACATCGCGTAAGTGCCGTTGGCCCCCACGTGGAAAATGCCTTCGTGGAGCTCATTGACCGCCACTTCCGTCGGCTGTGCCACGCCCTCGACGGTTTCGAAGTCGGCCGGTAGCGTGGCGAAACGATCGATGGACTGGTTCACCTCGGTCATCGTGTAGTCGATGGCCAGGTTCGGTTCGTCATTGACGAACAGTTCAAATGAGCCGGCGAACGGAATGCCGTCGATGGTGCTGTAGTCGCTGAAGCGATAGTCGACCTGGCCAAACGGCGGCAGCACGCGTTCGGAGCGCGTCAGCAGGTGGGTTTCCTGGTCGAAGTACAGTGACAGGCCGGGCCCGGTTTCCATCACCAGCGTGATGATGTCGTGGGGGCGGCCATCGACGTCGGCCTCCCCCAGCCAGTGCGAAGTCTGTCGCCGGTCCATCAGTTGCCGAACCAGCAGCGGCGCGGTGACACGGATAAACGGCCCCGACGCGGTCGCGAAATCGGCGTTGGGATTGTCGGTCACGGTGCCGGCGCGATAGTCGACATTCCAGCCTTCTTCGCCCCGGACCAGCTGCTGACCGTCAAACTCGAAGCCACCGCCGACACCGGACTGGCGGCTGGTGTAGACCGTGTTTTCCAGGTCGATGGCCTGCAGCGTGGCCTGGGTGCCTTCATCCCACGGCGGGCCAGGCCTGCGGCTCTGGTTCGTCGCCCAGGTGGTGAACTCACTCTGCCGGGCCACCGATTTCAGGCCTTCGATGGCGTCCTCGCCGCCGTAGGCCGCAATCGCGGCGTCAATCACTTCGCCGGCCTTGTTCACGGACTGCAGGGGAATGGTGTCTTCGGCCAGCGCCGCCCCGGCAAGCGGCAGCGCGGCGCAGATGGCCAGCGCCAGAGTTGTGCGTGATGCGTGTTTCATGAAGGCTCCTCTTTTTGAATCGGTGGGCCTCCCGTCTGCCGGAATGCCCGCGCGCACTGAGCATGCGCATCCAGAAAGCGGTTGTCAGCGCCATTTCGGCGGGCCGCTTAATGTCCGCGTTGAATGGCCTGTTATGAGCGACGACTGCGATGAAGCGAGTAAGCGGTAAGCGGTAAGCAGTAAGCAGTGAGGAGTGAGTCGGGTTGTGAATGGTGAACCGGGGTGTCGCGGAAGCGGCGCAGCCAGTGCTCTAACTGCTCACCGCTTACTGCTTACTGCTCACTCATAAAGAAGGCCCCGGGAAGGGGAAACCCGGGGCCAGGGGGCAGCTGACGTTCGGGTGTCAGCTGACAGGGATCGATTCTGTATTCCCAAGTTTAGACACAGCCGTTGAGGGGAGTTCCGGTTTTAGGAAACTTTAATCAGAACAGTCGGCTGTAATTCATGCGGGAGAAATGACCCAACCGCCCCGGCCCCCGCAGGGGGGAAGTCGTGGGCCGGGGCAGTGGATCAGGAGGACAGGTGTTTGACGGCGTAGCGGGCAATGGCGCCGGCGCCGTCGACAAGCGGGTCGATGCAGGGCAGGCCAGTCTCTTCCGCCAGGGCCTGGAGCAGGTCAGAGCGCTCGGTTTCGGGCATCCCTTTCGTGTTGACGGAGACGCCAACGCAACGGATGTCCGGGTTGGTGCGGCGGCCCATCATCATGTGAGTTTCGATCACTTCGGCAAGTGGTGGGATGTCGTAGTGCGGCCACCCCGAGACGACCTTGCGGCGCGGGTCGTGGCAGACCACGAATCCGTCCGGCTGAGAGCCGTGCATAAGCCCCAGGGCCACGCCGGAATAGCCCGGGTGGAAAATCGAGCCCTGGCCTTCGACGACATCGAAGTGATCCGGGTCGTTGGGTGGTGACAGGGTTTCTGCGGCGCCGGAAATGAAATCGGCGACGACCGCGTCGATCGGCAGGCCTTCGCCGGCGATCATGATGCCGGTCTGGCCGGTGGCGCGATACGTGGCGTCGACGTCCAGGTCCAGCAATGCGCGGTGCAGCGCCAGCGCGGCGTACTTTTTGCCGATAGCGCAGTCGGCAGCCACGGTCAGGATACGCCTGCCGCTGCGCTTTTTCCCGGTGCCCACGGGCAGGCCGGCCGGCGGTACGCGCACATCCACCAGCCGGGCGTGGCTGTGCTTCGCGGCTTCCGCCAGGTCTTCACGGTCGGCCAGGCGCAGGTGCAGGCCACTGACGATATCCAGGCCGGCGCGAGCCGCTTCGTTGATCACGGACCACCAGCTGTCGGGCACAACGCCGCCGACCGGTGCGACGCCGATGACCAGGCTGCCGCAGCCGCGCTCCGCGGCCTCGGCGACGGACAAGTCCGGCACGCCCAGGTCGACGGTTGCGCCTTCGAATCGCAGCTGGCCCACGACCTTCTCGGGGCACCATTGCACCAGGCCCAGCGCGGTCTTGGCGTAGGTCGCGTCGGTTTCCGCACCGATCAGCAGCAGGTACGGTGCTTTGAGCTGCACCCGGGTCAGGATGGTCACGCGGTTACCCCCAAAGTTTCGGCGATGGCTCGCCAACGCGGCCTTTGCTGTAGCTCATCGGGTGCTCGCGATCGCGTTCCAGGAACAATGCGCCGTCCAGGTCAACGAAGCGGCACAACTGCGCCAGGACATATCCCGGCGCCATGGCCAGCGATGTGCCGACCATGTTACCGACCATGATATCCAGTCCGCGGTCTTCGGCCAGTTGCGCCAGCCGCAGGCCTTCGGTCAGGCCGCCGGCCTTGTCCAGCTTGATGTTGATCACCTGGTAGCGGCGCGCGGCGGCCTCGAACTCGCCGGTATGCAGGCAGGACTCGTCGGCGCCCAGCGGCACCGGTGAGCGATAACTTTCCAGTGCTTCGTCACCGCCACGCGGCAGGGGCTGCTCGATCATGGCAATGCCCAGGTCGGCGAACTTCGGCGCCAGGAAACGCAGGCGCTCGAACGTCCAGCCCTGGTTCACGTCGACGATGATCTCGGCGTCCTCGCGGGCCTGGCGAACGGCCGCGATGCGATCCAGCGGTGTGACATCGTCCAGCTTCACCTTGATCCGGTCGCTGGCGAGACCTCGGGCGTGTTCCGCCATGGCCTCCGGGGTGTCGATGCCCACGGTTTCGAAGGTCGTGATCTCGCCCGGAAACACGTCGGCCAGCGCCCAGGCGCGGCGGCCGGCCTGCTTGGCTTCCAGGTCCCATAGCGCGCAGTCGATGGCGTTCCGCGCGCCGCCGGCGGGCAGCAGGTCCAGCAGCGCTTCACGATCGGCGCCACCGGCCAGCGCGTCGCGCACGGATTCCGCCTGCGAGCGCATGTTCGCCAGGTCATCGCCGGTGTAGTACACGCCGGCGGCCTCGCCACGACCCTGGTGTTCACCATCGGTGATCGTCACCGTCAGCGTGTCGACACCGCTGAACACGTGCCCGGTGATGATGAACGGTCGTTTCAGCTTCCAGGTATCGGTGCTGAACTGGATGTCGCGCATATCGGTTTCGCTCCCGAAAAGTTTTACAGGCGGCAGTCGCGCTGGCTCAGGCCAGGTACTGGAAGCCGAGGATGTTCCAGAACCAGTAGAACCAGGCCATGAACAGTCCGCACAGGGTCACGCCCAGGTACCGCAGGCGCGCCCAGAAGCCACCCAGCAGGCCATTGCGCCACACGGCAAACATTTTCACGACCAGCCAGGCGATGGCGATGACGGCGATGATGGGCAGTACCAGCCAGGCCTTGAACAGCGTCGGGATCTCGCTGAACAGGCGGTCCTGGACCAGCGTCAGCGTGATCGCGCCGGCGATCACCACAAGCCAGTTCAGGCCGGCGCACCAGGTGGCGGCGCGCACGGCGGAACGGTCGGCCGGGGACATCGCGCGCACCTTGTCACGCTGGTAGAAACGCTTCAGCAGCACCAGCAGGAACACCAGCAGGGCAATGGCCAACAGGGTGAAGTTGAAGTTGGCCGTTTCGTAGCTGGCCAGGCGACGCAGCGACATGAAGGGCAGGCCGTCCATGACGAAACCGGTCACCTGGCCATTGTCATCTTCCTGGAAAGCCAGCTGGCGCGGGCTGATGCCGGGCACCAGGGAGACGCCCGAATTGGCTTCGCGGAACAGGTTCTCTGCCACTTCCACGTAGCGCTTGGTCTTGCCGGCGAAAGACAGCACCAGGCCATCTTCGACGGGCATGATGCCGACGCCGCCGGACAGGCCCAGGGCCTTCTCAATCTTGGAGAAGTTGCTGCGCCAGAAGCCGTACTGGCCCGCGTAGCGGCCGGCGCGTTCGCTGAAATCGCCAGGCGCCTGGGCCGGGGTGTCGTTGCGCGGGAAGTATTCGCCGTAGAACGCCGGCGTGAACGTCGAGCGCACGGCGCTGCCGCCGCCACTGCTGAACGATACGAAGAACGCCAGGTCGTTGGCCTCGTCGATGCCCAGGTAGGAGTGGAACCAGCGCGTGTCACCGCCGTGGCCCAGCACGCGGTTGCCTTCGAAGTCGGTTTCGTAGAAGCCCAGCGCCATGCCCATCAGGCGGTCATCGTGGCTGAACTGCCGTGACAGCTGCTCGCGCACGGTTTCGGTTTCAAGGATCCGCTGGCCGTCCAGTTCGCCGCCGTTCAGCATGGCCTGGGCGAAGCGCACCATGTCGGCGCCGCTGGCGGACTGGCCGCCGGCCGGACCGAAGCTGGAGATGATCTCGAACGGTTTCTCCGCGAACCCGCCGGCCTCGAAGGCGTAGCTGGTGGCCATCTGGTCGGCCAGTTCAGCAGGCAGCGGCTCTTCGAAGGTCGCGTTCTCCATGCCCAGCGGCGCGAAAATGTTGTCGCGGATGTAGTCCTCGAAGGACTGCCCGGACACATTGGCCACGATCAGCCCGGCCAGCGCCGTGGCGTAATTCGAGTAGGCTGTCTGCGCACCCGGGGGGTTGACGCGTGCCGGCTGGTAGCGCGCCATCGCCTCTTTCAGGGGGACGGCGCGTTCCGGGTCGTCGATGATCAGGTAACCCAGTGCACCGTCCTCGAAACCGGAGGTGTGCGTCAGGATGTGGCGCAGCGTGATCGGCGCGTCGAAAGTCGCGGGAATCTCCACCGCCTCCAGGTACTCGTTGACGTCGGTGTCGAGGTCCAGCTTGCCCTGCTCGACCTGCTGCATCACGGCCACCCAGGTGAACAGCTTGGACACGGAGCCCGGCCGGAACAGCGTCGTGTAGGGGTTGACCGGTACGCGCTCGCCGACATCCTGGTAGCCGTAGCCCTTGGCGAAAATCAACTGGCCGTCACGGGCGATGGCCACCACGCCGGACGGGCTGTTGTTGTTCTTCATGGCGGGTTCGACCACGCCGTCGATGAAGGCCTCCAGGGCCACGCTGTCGTCCAGCGACGGCTGGGCGAAGGCGGTGACGCCCACGATGGCGGCGAGGAAGCCTGCGGCGATACGAGTGAAACTGTTCATGAAGCCCGTCCTGTTTCTGGTTGGTGGTGCGGTGGTCTCATAAGCTTGCCCGGTGGATGTTACCCGCGGCCTCGTGCGGTTAGCTAGGCGGATACGACAGTAAAATATGCTAATAGGACGGAAGCCGGTATACTCGACCGATGCGATACGAGGATGAATACGCGGCGGATCTGCCCTCCGGCTTCGACCCGGAATCGGCATCCCCGGCGGAGTTCGGGCGCCTGTTCGAAGGTGCGCGTTGCATTTCGCGGTTTCATTCGGCCGCCGATCACAGTTTCGTGCAGGAACTGGCGCAGGCGCGGCTGGGCCGGTCCTGCAGCTACCGAATCGATGAAGACGGCCTGATCGAGATTAACGACTCCTTCCTGCGCACGCCGGTGGTGATTCGAAACCGGGTCGATGACCTGATCAGTTTCCAGTTCGTGTCCTCGGTCAAGCGCGCCGAGTTCCTGGGCGAGCGCAAGAACATCCATGACCTGGGGCCGGCGGTGATCGTCTCCGCGATTCCGCGTCCGGAGTTCACCTATCGCGTGCCGCGCACCAACGAGACCATCCGCCACGTGGTGGTCTACACCACGCTGTCCAACCTGATGGCCCGGATGGGGGAGTCGGCCGAAGACTATCCGCGATGGCTGCGCGAGATCCTGGAAGGTCGTCACACGGCACCGCGCCAACGCGTGCTGTTCCTGGAGGACCTGCACCGAGAACTGACCTGGCCGTTCTTCCACCAGCCGGTGCAGGGACACCTGCTCAACCACTGGATGTCCGCCAAGTTCCACGAACTGCTGTCCATCGGCCTGCAGATCCTGAAAAACGACCATGCCTGGATGGACACCGGCGGTGACGAACCGGAAGTGCCCCGCGGCGACATCATCCGCCGCGCGCGCACCATCCTTGACCGTGAATATGCCAACCCGCCGTCGCTGGCCCAGTTGGCGCGCCACCTGGGCATCTCCGGCACGCAGCTGAAAAGCGGCTTCAAGGCCATGCACGGCACCACCGTCGGCCAGTACACCATCGAGCGCCGCATCGAGGCGGCCCGCCTGCTGCTAAACGAGAACAGCCACTCCATTTCCGAGATCGCCGATATCGTCGGCTACCAGGACCATTCCGCGTTCACGCGGGCCTTCCGGCGGCTCAGCGGCTGTACGCCCCGGGCCTGGCGACAGTCCCGCAGGGTTGTCTGATCTGCACACTAAATTGTCGGTTTGGTCTAATCATCCGGTGAGCGACGGAATTAGCATGAAGTCGCACCCCCCAGCTGGATGACCACGGGACTAAAACAATGATTCGCACAGCACGTTACCGACTGACCACCCTGGCCTGCGCCATCGCCGCCGGCCTTGGCGCCTCCACCACCGCGATGGCGCAGGACAACAGCAGCGACGACGAGAGCCTGAACGCCATCCTCGAAGAAGTGATCGTGACCGCCTCACGTCGCGAGGAATCACTGCAGGACGTCGCCGCCGCCGTGGCGGTGATCGACACCGGCAAGTACGCCGATGCCGGCCTGGTCGGCCTGGCCGATGTGTTGCCCTTCGTTCCCGGTGTATCCGTGATCGACTCCGGCCGGCCCTATTTCAACCTGGTTTACATGCGCGGCATCAATGCCGTGCTGTCGGCTGGCGTCACCAGTTACCTGGACGAGATCCCGGTCGGTTCTTCCACCGTTTACACCACGCCCGCACCGCTGGACGGCACGTTGCTCGACCTGGGCACCATGGATGTGCTGAAAGGCCCGCAGGGCACGCTGTATGGCGCCAGCGCCATCGGCGGCATCCTGAAATTCAATACCCGCGCACCGTCGCTCGAAGACTGGTCCGGCAGCGCGTCTGCCAACCTGTCCGACACCAGTGGTGGCGGCTTCAACCAGCTCTACCGCGCCAACCTGAATGGCCCCATCGTGGGCGACACGCTGGGTATCAGCTTTACGGCGTTCTCCCAGGAAGATGACGGGTACATCGACAACGTCGCCCTGGACAAGGAGAACTGGGATTCCTACGAGTACTACGGTGGGTCCGGCAGCGTCCTGTGGCAGGCGACCGAAAACCTGTCATTCACCTTCCAGGCCATGTACCAGAATGCGACGCAGGACGGCGCCACCACGGTCCAGGCCAACCATGCCGACGACCAGCTGCAACCGGGCCTGGCCGCAGGCGAACCCTGGTACGGTGAGTACGAAACCGGCGCCGCCGATCTCAACCCCAGTGAATACGAAGCCGAACTGCTGGGCCTGACCATTCGCTACGACACCAGTTTTGGTGAGTTCCTGTCGGTGACCAGCAGCCAGGAAGTGAACTTCACGCAGGAAACCGACCTGACGGTGCCCTATGCGGCTTACGCCGACCTGTTTTACCCGGAGAACGCGCCGCACACGAAGGCGCTTTTCGTGGGCGACCTCGGCTTCGAGAAGGTGACCCAGGAATTCCGCCTGGTCTCCGAGTCGAACGAGACGTTTGAGTGGATCGTCGGCGCTTACTACACCGAGGAAGAAGGCCACAACATCCAGCGCCTGGACACGACGCCGGCTTCCGACCTGCTGTTTGTCGACTTTCCGTCGACCTACCAGGAGACGTCGGCTTTCGCGACCGGTACCTGGTATTTCACGCCTGATTTCGATGCCAGCGTGGGTCTGCGCTACACCGACTACTCAAACGATGTCGAGCTGGCCGCGGTGGGCCCGTTGATCGCGCCCCTGCCGTACATCGAGATTGAAGATGACGTCACCAACTACCTGGCCAATCTGCGCTGGCGGCCCAGCGACAACATGTCGGTTTACGCGCGCGTGGCCAGCGGCTTCCGGCCGGGTGGCGCCAACTTCCTGCTGCTGGATGCCAACGGCAACCCGCTCACCGACCCGTTCTTCCGGCCGGACGAACTGGTCAGCTACGAACTGGGCATGAAAGGCACCACGGACGATGGCCGTTTCTCCTACGACCTGGCGGCGTTCCACATCGACTGGGAGGACTACCAGGTGCGGACCACGGTCGGCGGCGTCAGCGTCGCGGCTAACGCCGGCAAGGCCTCCAGCGACGGCGTTGAAGCCGCCCTGGGTTTCGCCGTCACGGATCACCTGACCCTGACCGGTACGCTGACCTGGACCGACGCCACAATGGGCCAGGACGAGCCGGTCATCGGCAGCCCCAAGGGCGAGCGGCTGCCGCTGACGCCGGAATGGCAGGCGGCGCTGGATGCGCAGTATGATTTCCAGGTGGGTAACCTGCCGGCCTACGTCGGTGCCGCCTGGCGCTACAAGGGCGAAATGTACGTGGGCATGAGCGGCTACACCGGGTCCGACGGCACATTCTATCCCGGCCAGTCACCGCGCGTGACCCTGCCGAGCTATGACCTGGTCGATCTTCGTGGTGGCGTGAGTGTCGGCGCCTTCGACTTCTCGCTCTACGTCACCAACGTGTTCGACGAGTGGGCCTGGACCAGCTTCGATGCGCTGGCTGCCGGCATTTCCACCGGCACGCCGACCCGGCCCCGTACCGTCGGTGGCGTGGTTCGCTGGAACTTTTTCTGAGCCGAACTGAGCTGATCAACTGGGGCCCGGCAACGGGCCCCATGCATTTCCGGACACCAAGAACATGAAGGCAACCGCGCTTCCCCTGGCTGGCCTTGTCGCCGCACTGACCACCGCCCCGGCGCTGGCCGATCCTTCCGCTGAAGACATCGCCGCCATCGCCCAGTGCGGCATGGAGACCTTCAACGCCCCGGGCATCACCGTCTCCGTCGTTAAGGACGGTGAACTGGCCTACGCCGGTGGCCACGGCGTACTCGAGGTCGGCAAGCGCGGCGAGGTCGATGCCGACACGCTGTTCCAGATCGGCTCGGTGTCGAAGGCCTTCACGGCCGCCGCGCTGGCGGTGCTGGCCGACGACGGCAAGCTGGGTTTCGATGACAAGGTCATCGACCACATCCCCGAGTTCCGCATGTTCGACGCCTGGGTGACGCGTGAATTCACGATCCGCGACCTGCTCACCCACCGAAGCGGCCTGCCGCTGGGCGCCGGCGACCTGCTGATGTTCCCGGAAGGCGATACCACGCGCGATGAAATCATCGCGGCGCTGGCGCATTTGAAACCCAGCAGCAGCTTCCGTTCGAAGTACGACTACGACAACACGCTGTATATCGTCGCCGGTGTCGTGGTTGAACGCGCATCCGGCCAGTCGTTCGCGTCGTTCGTCGAGGACCGGCTGCTGAAGCCCATTGGCATGGATGAATGCACCGCCACCTTCGGCCGCGCCCCCGAGGGGGTCGCAAAAGCCGTGCCGCACATGTACATCGACGATGAATACCAGGTCACGCCCACGGGCCTGAAAGGCGACACCGCGGCGCCCGCCGGGGGCGTCACCTGCAGTGCGCGCGGCATGGCGAAGTGGATGAGCTTCATCCTGGCGGGTGGCAAGACCGCGGACGGCGAGCAGCTGATCAGCCCGGCCCAGTTTGGCCAGCTGCTGAACCCGGTCACCATTACCTCGACGCCGGGTTTCCTGAAAACGCACGCCGGCGCGGAGCTCTCTGCCTACGCGCTGGGCTGGAGCATTTCCACGTTCCACGGCCAGCCGCTGCACTCACACGGCGGCGGCCTGATGGGCATGACCACGCACCTGGCATTACTGCCGCGTGAGAACCTGGGCGTATTCGTCTCCAACAACCAGATGTCGGTGGCGCCGCGCCCGGTGGCCTACGACATCGCCGAACTGTTCCTGGATGACGCCGCGAACGACCCGGACTGGATTGCCGTGGTCGACGAACTGATCGGCCAGATGCGTTCGGCCGGTGACGAGGTGGTCGAGGCGGCGATGGAGGCGCGTAACGCCGACAGCACGCCCAGCCTGCCGCTGGCCGAATACGCCGGCACCTACCGCGACCCCTGGTACGGCGACATCACGCTGACGCTGGAAGACGACGGCCGGCTATGGTTCCGCTCGGCCCGCAGCGCGCCGCTGACGGGCCCGCTGGAGCACTTCCAGTACGACACCTTCATCGCCCGCTGGGAAGACCGCCGCCTGAACGCCGACGCCTACCTGTCGTTCACGCTGGGCGCAGACGGCGCGGTCGAGGGCATCCGCATGAAGGCCGTGTCGCCGAACACCGACTTCTCGTTCGATTTCCACGACCTCGACCTGCAGAAAGTAGAGTGAGCGGCGCGTGAGCCTGTTCCAGCCGGACTGGACCTTCGCGCTCTGGGCGGTGCTGGCGGCGCTGGCCGCGCTGGGCTTCTGGGCCGACCGCACGCGCATCGGCAGCCAGGTCTCGGGCCTGGCCATCGTGCTGGCGCTGGGCATGCTGCTGTCGAACATCGGTGTGTTGCCAAAATCCGCGCCCACCTACGGCGTGGTCTGGGCCTACCTGGTGCCGGTGGCGATTCCACTGCTGCTGCTGAAGGCCGACCTGCGGCGGGTGCTGGCGGAAACCCGTGGCATGCTGCTGCCATTCACACTGGGCGCGGTGGGCACCACGGCCGGTGCCTTGCTCGGTGTGTGGCTGTTGCCGCTGGGCGAGCACTCGGCCGAGCTGGCCGGCGTGTTCAGCGCCACCTACATCGGCGGCTCGATGAACATGGCCGCCGTCACCCAGGCCGTCGAGCTGGACCCCTCCCTCGTCACCGCCAGCGTCGCCGCCGACAACGTGGTCGGCGTGATGTACCTGGCCTTCCTGGCGCTGGTGCCTTCGTTGGCGATCTTTCGGCGCTGGTTCGGGGTGACGGTGGATGAGTTACGGGTGACGGTTGACGGGTTACGGGAAAATGACGACACCCGGAAATCGGATACCGCCGCGGACGGGACCGTCACCCGTCACCCGTCACCCGTCACCGCCCTTGACCTGGTGCACCTTGGCGTTGCGCTGGCGATCAGCTTTGCCATCTGCGCCGTGGGCCAGTGGCTGGCCGGCGTATTGGGTGTGGGCGGCTACTCCATCCTGTTCATCACGGCGCTGACCGTGCTGGTCGCCAATGTTTTCCCGCGCCAGCTGGCGAAGCTGACCGGCGACTACGAGTTCGGCCTGTTCTTCATGTACCTGTTCTTCGCCGCCATCGGCATCAGCGCCGACGTGGCCGCCATGATCACCTCGGCGCCGCTGATCGCGCTGTACGCCGCCATGATCGTGCTCTGCCACGCGCTGGCCGTGTTCGGCCTGGGGCGGGTGTTCCGCACCGACCTGATGGACTCGGTGATCGCTTCCAACGCCTGCGCTGCAGGCCCCGCGAGCGCCGCCGCCCTGGCGGCCGGCAAGGGCCGGCCCGACCTGGTGGCGCCGGCGGTGCTGCTGGGCGTGTTCGGCTACGCGGTGGCCAACTTCATCGGCGTGGGGCTGGCGAACTGGCTGGCCTGAGCCCCTATTGATTGCTTCTTTACCGTAGGAGGGGTTTAGAATCAGGGGCAGGTCGATTAACAACGGGTTAGTCGCTTAGCCTGGAGGGAGGGTTCGATGAATCGGTTTTTGCGTCTCAACTTTCTGTTTTCCCTGGTATTCACATTTTTTTCCGCGACGGTCGCCGCTGACGATGCGAATCGTGGTGATGACCAGTTGTACTTTGGCACCCTGCATGGTCACTCAAGCTGGTCGATCGATGCCTTCGGGCTTGGCAACCGTAGCGGGCCGGAGGAAGCGTTCCGGTTTGCCCGCGGTGAAGAAGCAAAGGATGCCACTGGCAATCCCGTGAAGCTCAAGCAACCGCTCGATTTCTTCCTGCTCAGTGATCACGCGGAAATGCTCGGTACCGCGCCGATGCTCACGGAGAAAGGCAGCCCTGTTTACGACACACCGGTCGCCAAACTGGTGCAGCAGGGGGAGGCGACCAAGGCGTTCACGATGATCGCGGGGGCCATCTCTTCCGGAAAACCGTTGCAGGGCCTGGGTGACCCTGAAGTCGCAATGTCGCTGTGGTCGAAATACGTAGAGATCGCGGAGGGGTTCAATGACCCGGGGACCTTCACCACGTTCCTCGGCTATGAGTGGACCTCGTTGCCCGGCGGCGCCAATATGCATCGGAATATCATTTTCCGTGACAGCAAGGTTCCCGAGGCACCGTTCTCGGCCATGGATTCGGACAAACCCGAGGACCTGTGGTCAGCCATGGAGAGCTGGCGTAAGCAGGGGATGACCGTGTTCGCGATGTCGCACAACGGCAACGCCAGCCTGGGCAAGATGTTTTCTTTCCTGGATTCAGAAGGTAACTACCTGACCCGGGCCTATGCCGAGCGGCGGAACCTGAACGAACCTTTGCATGAAGCCGGCCAGGTGAAAGGCGTTTCGATGGCTCATCCGCAGTTTTCACCCGACGACGAATTTGCGAACTTCGAGCTTTGGAACTACCACCTACCATCGGGCGCGCCGGTGCCGCCGTTGCGGACAAACTACGTCCGCGAGGCCTGGAAGATGGGTCTCGGGCTGAAAAACACCGTTGGTGCAAACCCGTTCATGTTCGGGCTGAAGGGTGGGTCTGACACGCATGGCACCATTAACACCTTCGAGGAATTCAACAACCGCGGCAACCACTCGCTGATGGACAACACGCCCGAGAAGCGATTCTATGATCGTGCCGGCCAGCGTCTCAGCGTCAAGGGCGGCAGCCTGTTCCTGAACCCCGGAACACTGACGGGCGTCTGGGCGGATGCCAACGAGAGAGGGCCGATCTTTGACGCCCTGGCCAGGCGTGAGTCCTACGCCACTTCGGGGACACGCATCGCGCTGCGCATGTTCGCCGGCTTCGACCTGCCGGACGACCTGTTGACGCAGCCGGACTGGATCGACCGCGCCTATGCCGGCGGCGTGCCGATGGGTGGCGAATTGTCCGTCAAGGATGGGCCGTTCAAAGTCGCCGTGTGGGCGATGAAGTCGCCACATAGTGGAAACCTGGACCGAATCCAGGTCATCAAGCTGTGGACCGATGGCATTGTCGATCACGAGGCCATTTATGACGTCGCCTTGTCAGACGGCCGCGTACCGGACCCGGAAACTGGCGAGGTGCCACCCGTAGGCAACACCGTCGACACCGCCACCGCGACCTATACGAATGATATCGGGGCCGCAGAACTGAAAGCCGTGTGGACCGATCCCGACTATTCTGCGGATCACGAAGCCGTGTACTACGTACGCGTGCTGGAAATTCCAACGCCGCGCTGGAGTACTTTCGATGCGGTGCAGCTGGGCGTGGCACCGCCGGACACCGTACCGGCCACCCTGCAGGAGCGTGCGTGGTCGTCACCGGTTTGGCTGACCACGGGCGACTGATGCATGGCGCTCTACGAACAGCTCGCCATCCTCGCGTTATTCGTTTTCCTCTACACCCTGGTCGCCGGCCGGGTCGAGCGGTCATGGATATCCGGGCCGATGATTTTTGTTGCTGCCGGTATCATCATGGGTCCGGCGTTACTCGGCTGGTTTACGGGAACGGAGCCGCGCCAGGCATTGCGGTTCCTGGCCGACCTGACGCTGGCGCTGTTCCTGTTCAATGACTCGGCCAACGCCAACCTGCGGACACTGGGGCGGCATTACGGCATCCCGGCGCGGATGCTCCTGATCGGCCTGCCCGGCGCCATTTTGCTGGGCTTCCTGGGCGCTTTCATCATGTTCGACGCGCTCACCATCTTCGAGGCGGCGGCGCTGGGCACCATGCTCGCGGCCACGGATGCCGCCCTGGGCAAGGCCGTGGTGACCAACCCCGTGGTGCCGTCGCGCCTGCGCGAGGGGCTGAACGTTGAAAGCGGCCTGAATGACGGCCTGTGTGTGCCCATCCTGCTGCTGTTCATTGGCCTGGAGGTCGGTAGCGAGGCCCATACGGGCAGCTTCGCGGCCATACACCTGCTGATCGAGGAAATCGGTATCGGCATGGCCGTGGGAATGGGGCTTGCCGCCCTTGGCGCGGTGCTGTTCCGCGCCTGCTGGAACCGTGGCTGGATGACCGCTGTCTGGGGCCAGATGACGACCATCGCACTGGCCATCGGCTGTTTCTCCCTGGCCCAGAGCCTGGGCGGCAGCGGGTACATCGCGGCGTTTACGGGCGGCATGCTGTTTGGCTACTTCGCCCGCGAGGATACCCACGAGGTACTGCATTCCTCGGAGGGCGTCGCGGAAACCCTGGCCATGCTGACCTGGCTGCTGTTCGGGATTTCGGTGGTCTGGCAGGTGCGGGATTTCGTGACCTGGCAGGTGGTCGCGTTCGCCTTGCTGAGCCTGACCGTCTTCCGGATGCTCCCGGTCTGGCTGTCCCTGGCCGGCACCGGGGAATCGAATGCCAACAAGCTGTTCCTGGGCTGGTTCGGGCCGCGTGGCCTGGCCAGCATCGTGTTCGCGGTGCTGGTGCTGGATGCCGGTTTACCCGGCGCCGAGCTGATGGCGCTCGTTGTGGCCTGTACCGTGTTCCTGAGCCTGGTCGCGCACGGGATGACCGCCAACCCGTTCGCCAGGAAGATTTCGGCCCTCAATCATGGTGATGACTGAGGGCGCAGCCACCCCCGGGAGGCAATGTCACCCGTGGCGCTGGGCCGTCAGGCAGTGCGCTCTTGCGGCTTGTTGCCCAATTGTTGGTAGATGCGGGCGACCAGCCCCTCGACGACGAGCATGGTGATGATCACGGAAATAAAGGGAATCAGACCGTGAAACCACCCGATGAATCGTACCTGGTCGCCGAAAAGCCACTCGATCGCACCCAGGATGACCAGTTTCGAGCCAAACAGGATCAGCCAGACGGTGAAGTAGTAAGCTACCCTGGCGCCGGTTCCCGACTTCGACTTGAACCAGCCCCTGACGCGATGCTCAACCTTGAATGTCGCCTGCAGCAGCACCTGCATCAGGACCGCGGTCATCAAGGCGATCGTGAAGCCCTCGATGTGGACCTTGTCCCAGTACTCGTTGAACAGCCCCAGCACGGCCAGGTCGATCAGGATCGCGAGCGTATACCGGACAAACAGCCGCTGTTTATCAGTAGGTTCAATGGCGAGGGCAATGGCTTCTTCGTGATTGGCCATGATGGTCAGTGCTCCTGTCGAGGTGATCGGGTTTCAGTGCCCGGGATAGACTGCCAGAATGGCCCTTTCACCGGAAGTTTGAGTATACAGAGAACTCCAAACGCGGATTCAATCGAGCAAGGATTCCATAGGTCATGAAAACAGTTTTGATCAACAGATCCATCAAATGGGCCAATCGGCTGGCACTGGCGCTTTGCTTTTGCCTATCGCCTTTACAAACCGTTGCCCAGGAAGGTGCTTCAGACGAATGGCGCCAGTCCTTCCACCTCTACCTGCTGGGGCCGACCATCGAGGGCACGTCGGGTATCGGCCCGGCCGATGCCGATGTTGATGTGGACGCCGGCGACGTGTTCGACATGCTCGAGGGTGCTTTCCTGGGCATGTATTCGGCCGAGAAGAATGGCTGGGGCGTGTTTGCCGACATCGTGTACATGGACCTGGAATCGGACTTCGAGGCGGCCCAGGGCGCGGTCACCGGTGAGTTTGGCAACAAGCAGCTGACTGCCGCGGTGTCGGCGACGCGGCGCCTGAACGCGAACTGGCAGGTGCTGGCCGGCGGCATGTACACCGATGTGAAGCTGTCGCTGGACACCTCCGGCCCGGCCAGTGGGCAGCACCTGCGCCGCTCGGAATCGTGGGTCGATCCGTTCGTCGGCGCGCGCTTTGACTCGCCGATGGGCGAGCGCTGGAGCTTCACCAGTTTCGGCTACCTGGGTGGCTTCGGTGTGGGTTCCGACCTGATGTGGTCATTGAACGCCGGGGTGGGCTATCACTTCAGCGAGCGCAACGCGGTGACATTGCTGTACCGCTACATCGATTACGACTACGAGGACGGCGAGGGCCGCGACCGCTTCAGGTTTGATATCGCCGAGCACGGCCCGGCGCTGGGGTGGCGATTCAGCTTCTGACGTTGCCCGGTTCGGGGCTCGGTGTGCGTACGCTTGTCGATATCTGGCGCACAACACGTAGAATGAAGCATCCGCAACCTGAAGGGTTTCAAGCACCTGGTAATGGATTTTTTCCGAGTTCTCCCAAACCTCTGCCGGCGTCTTGACGATGAGTCTGTGCGCTACGCGCTCATCGGCGGGTTCGGCATGGCCATGCGCGGTGTGCAGCGGGCGACCCTGGACCTGGACTTCATCCTGGCGTTAGAGGATCTCGAGACTGCAGACGAGGTGCTTCGGGCGCTTTCTTTTGCACGTTATTTTCACTCGGAAAATGTTTCTCACTATCGTCGCGACGACCTGAACTGGCGCATCGATTTGCTGCACGCGTTTCGGAAGCCGGCAATGGCCATGCTGGAGCGTGCCGAGCGGATGACGGTCGAGGGTGGACTGAGCCTGCCCGTGGCGGCCACCGAGGACATCATAGGCCTCAAGGTCCAGGCCATGTGCAACGACCCGTCCCGGTACGACCAGGACTGGCTGGATATTCGCCTGCTGGTTCGAAGCGCCGGAGCGTTGGGTCAGTCGCTGGACTGGAAGCTGATCGGGGAGTACTTCGACCTGTTTGGAAAGCGGGACCTGCTGGACATACTGAAAGGTGAAACATGACACAACTGACGCGGCATGAACGAGAAGCCCTCGAGTCGCTTGGCCCGGGTGCCCTGGCGCAGCCTGAACTGGAAGTTTCCCAGCGAATTGTTCAGCCGACACCACGCGCCAGGCTGGACTACATTCGATTCGCCACCGATGCCAGCCGGTTTTTCCGTGGCCGGCGGGAGATCGGGTTCCACGGAGAAAACTGGTTGCTCTAGGCGTGTAAAGCCACCCGGCTGGTGACGTCGATTACCAGTCCAGGCGCAAGGTTGATGTGACGTGCGCCTGAAGCATTTCGGGGATATCCAGCTGTGCTGCGATCGTCGTCCATCCGCGAAACGCCTGCACGGTGCGCTCCACGACCACCTTTTCCCGGTTGCGGGGTAGTCCCGCGTACTCGGCCAGGTGTTTCAGGTCGGCCATTTCGAATCCCGTGGTCTTGCCGTTGATGCTGAGCTGGTGGAAGCGGGTGAAGGCGCTGCCCTCGGCGTGGCACAGGTCATAGGCCGGGGCGATGCGCCAGCTGCCGTCGGCGTTCATGATGAAGCCGAAATTCTTGACGTGGTCGTCCTGGTTGCAGCCGACCACGTTGAACACCACGCGCCGGAACTGTTCCTCGATGTCGGGCATCGACATGCCCAGCTGTTTCATGGTCATGAACAGCTGCTCGTAGCTGTAGTGGCCGCTTTCGTAATAGTCGAAATGGGCCAGCGCGCCGAGGGACTGGACGAAGACTTTCTTGCCCTCCGGCGTGCGGTCGAAGCGCCGGGTCATGAAATGATTGCGGCCGTTTTCCGACAGCAGCCGGCATTCGCTGATATCGATGCCGCACTCCCTGGCCACCTGGTAGTAGCTGTACTCCAGCAGGCCGTAACCGGCGGGGTCGGCCACGCCCCAGTCGCCGCTGAACTTCACGCCGTCGAACTTGATCAGCCAGTGCTCGTAGCCGGCGGGCAGGTCGAGCTGCCCCGAGCGGACGTCCTGGGTTTTCGGGTTGTAGCCGATCACGGCCTTGGCCCGGGCGCCGCCGGCGGAGGTGCCGATGCTGAGCAGTTCGAGCAGTGGTTCGTCGCCAAGGCCTTCGTCCAGGCGGACCTGCAGCGTTTCACGGCTGGCGAACGCCAGGCTGGCCAGTTCCACCAGCTGGTCGACCTGGAGCGAGTCCTGGTGGGTGCTGGTGGGCGAAAGGGTCGGTTCAAACTCCAGCGCGCCCATGCCGCGCCGGCCGGTGTAGCACAGTCGGTCCACGGCGTTGAACTGGTCCGGTGTGCGACCGTTCCTGGCCAGCCAGACGTTGATCAGCGCGTTACCGTACTTGTCAGGCAGGGCGTCGGCCAGCAGGCCGGGCAACCCGTGGAAAGTGCGTATGGACAGGTCACGGAACTGGAAGATTCGGCCTCGCTGCAGCGGCATTTGCAACGGCGCAGGGTTGATGCCCAGTCTTACGAATTCAGGGTCCCACTCGAAGCGGCCGAAGGGCTCGGCGTCGTCCATCGACACGTAGCCGACCGTGCGGCCCCAGAGCCTGGCCTGCGCCGTGCTCACGGGGCCTGGCCGCCCCAGGGATCTGTTGGTTCTTCCGGTTCACCGGCGCGCCTTCGCTTGCTGGCGGCCTTCACATCGGCCATGGGTGAGCGGATTTCTTCAGGCAGTAACTGGTCCACGGCATCGATCAGGTCGAGCGCGCCGAGCGCCTTGATCCAGCTGCCCAGCTGGCTGTCGTTGCCACCCTCGATGCGACGCAGCGTGGCGACGCCGATGCCGGCCGCATCGGCCAGTTCCTGTTGGGACATGCCCCGCGTCTTGCGGGCCAGCGCCAGGCGGCGGCCCAGCTCGGCGAGCGCGCTGTCCAGCGGGGTCAGGTTTTGTATTTTCATATCATTTATGATTAAAAATAGCCTTTATAGGCATAAAACTATAATAAATGATATTCAGATGAATAGATATCGGTATTTTGGAAAAACAGATCATTTATGATCTATATATGGGTTTTATGCAAAATATAAATCATAAATGATATAAGGCCAGAGCCGCGATGGCGACCCTGGCCTCATGACCCCGGATGGTGGCCGAAAATCAGTCGGTCGGTTTCAGGTCCATTCCGTTGATGACTTTCTCGACGCCTTTCACCTCGCCGGCCAGCTTGATGGCCTCGTCGCGCACCTCGGTGCTGTCGACGAACCCGCTCAGCAGCACCACGCCCCGGTTCACTTCGACGTTAACGTCGGCACCGCGTGAAAGGTCACCGTCGGCAACGGCCGACTTCACCTTGGTGGACAGGACGCCATCATCCAGCATGGTGCCGGCGCTGCGGTGGTCCTCGACCACGTAAATCCGGTTCAGCACCTTCTTCACGCCGGTAATCTCGGCCGCCAGTTTCGGCAGCCGCTCCTTGAGCTCCGGGTTGGTCGTATAGGCCGCCAGCTGCACGTAGCCGTTGTAGACTTCGATGTTGACGCTGCCACCCTGGTTGGTGGCCAGGTTGGCCTTCACCTTGGTGTGAATCCAGGTGTCATCAACGTGTTCGCCAGCCGTCTTGCTGTCCTGTGCGGCCACCGGAAACGCAACAGCCACGAAGGCGCAGGCGAGAAATCGGGTGATTCGGTTCATGGTGTGACTCCATCCGCATGGAATGAAAGGGGAGATGAATTCTACTCCACCAACTTTTTCCACGGCCAGTCGTATTCCGTTACGAAGGGGGGACCGGGGCGCCGGACCCGTCCGAGAGGGCGGGCTGGCGCCCCAATTTATTGGCGCTGCCGGTTGCGGGTGTCGTTGGCGTTGGCGGGGAGTCGCTTCGGGCTTTTTAACGCAGATTCCGCAAATCACGCGAATTCCGCTAAAAAAAGCTGGAGTGGGTGGCTGCGGGCTGCAAAGCTCCGTTCCGTCACCCGTCACCCGTCACCCGTCACCCGTCACCCGTCACCCGTCACCCGTAATCATGTGTTCCCCCATCCGGCGAGTGGCGGTTTATCGGTTGTGGCACCGTTAGAATAAGGGCACCACCAACTGGGCGCGAAGGCCGTAAGTCATTGAGCATTGTCCGCCAAATACTGTCATCCAGGTATTTCGCCGTGTTGCTGCTGGCGAGTTTTCCCGGCACCGATGTGCTGGCGCAGGACCAGGCCGCGCTGGAAGACAGTGCCGCGCCGGTCAACTGGGCGCTGGCGCCGGTGCTGGGGACCGGCTGGTACACACTGGGCGACGGTCGAGACGCCTTCATCATCTACGCGCCGTACACGCAGACCCTGCGGGAAACGGACTTTTCGGGCCGGGGCCTGGAAGCTGCCGGCTGGTCCATCAACTGGGCCGGTTCGCTGGGGCTGTTCGAGCTGGACCTGGACCCGGGCATTATCAACCCGGACAACTTCGGCACTTTCAGTTTTACACCCGGCATCGAGGCCGAAATTCCCCTGAGTGAGCGCTGGGCGCTGCGGCCGTACCTGCATTTCGGACGCGGCGTCAGCATCGGCGACGGGCCGGAAGCCTGGATTTACTACGGCGGGGTGAAAGGTCGTTACTGGCTGGACGCGGACCAGCGCTGGTCGTTCCTGGTGGGCGCGGGCTACGCGGGTTTCGATCCGCAGGGCGCGCCGTCGGGCGGGCTGTGGAACCTCTTCACCGGTGGTGAGTACGCACACCCGTTACCGCGGCCGGGCGGCGAACCACTGGACCTGTATGTGCAGGCCGGGTACCGCGCGATCGACGACACCGCCGACTTTGGGCTGCGCGGGGGCGAGAGCACCCTCAAGGCGGTGGGCGACACCGTGGAACTGGGGCTGGCCATCGGCCGGCCCGGTGGCGAGTTTCGCTGGGGGTTCCTGGCCGTGGAGCGCCTGGGGCTGGTGTGGAACTTCGAACCTGGCGGGGATTTCACCTCGATTACGCTGGAGTTTAGTAGCTGGTTCCACCAATGAGTGCGCTTGCGTGGAAATGCGGCGCGACGGGCAGAAGATTCGCCTGATTATGAGTATTCTTGATACCGTAACTTGACCCAACGCCCGCAGGCGCACTGTCGGATCGGGCGTGACAACAAGGAGGAGTGTCGAAAACCATGTCTACCCATCATCGTTCGTTTGCCCGCCGTTCCCTCAATGTCGCCATCGCCACCGCCGTGGCCTCGCTGGCCCTGGCGTCCGCTGCCGCGCAGGCCGACCAGCGCGTCATCCTGACCGGCACCATGACCGAATCGGAGACCGGCCCGCAGCCGCAGAACCAGATGGGCGGGCAGACCGTCACGCTTCGGCAGGTGTGCGATGCGGCCAGCATCGCCGGCCAGTATGCCGGCATGGCCGAGGTCGAACTGGCCAACCAGATGGCCCGGGCGGGTGTGCCGTCGGACCTGGCGGGCGAGGCGCGCGAGTCGCTGGGCAGCGCCATGGAAGAAATTTGCCGCGACCCGGACCAGACACCCGAGTCGACCAGTTCCACGTTTACGCTGATCTACGCCGGCTGCATGATGCGCATGGAAACGCCCGCCAACGGCATGGCCATTCGCCTGGTGCCCGATTCGGGCGAGGCGATCATGGAGATGGTCGACTACAACGCCGGCGAGGCCTACAACCTGCTGATGAACTACGACATCGGCCGCCTGCAGTCGGTGACGGGGGCGGGTGAGGCGACCGACCTGTCGATGGAATCCACGGGCCAGGCAAAATCCATTATCGGTTACGACACCGAGGAGCACACCTACCACTACACCATGAGCATGGGTGACCAGATCATGCAACAGATGGGCGGCGATGCCGGCGGTGCCATGGCCGGCATGCTGGGCAACATGTCCGACATGATGAAGGTCACCACCAGCGGCTCGGCCTGGCTGGCCGCGGATGCACCGGGCGCCGATATCGTCAGCGACTTCTACGACAACCTGGCCGGCATCACCGACGACGGGCTGGGCAACAGTTTCTTCAGCGGCATGATCCGCAACCTGGCCGGCCTGGTGAAGGCAGGCATCCCGCTGGAAACGAGAACCCGCGTGCAGGCACCGATGGGCATGAACAGTTTCTCGACATCGCTGATCGAAACGCTGCAGGTCGGTTCGATGGATTCCGGCGAGTGCGCGCGCACAATCGTGCCCGAGGGCTACGAGGTGTCGTCCATCACGGAACAGATCGACGAAGCCATGGGTGGCCAGCAGGGCGCGGCCCCGGCTAACGCCGGCATGTCGGCCGAGCAGTCCGCCGAGGCCAACGAGGCCATGAACGACGCCATGGGCGAGCTGAACAAGGCGATGGAAAACATGACGCCCGAGCAGCGCGAGGCCATGGAGAGCATGGGCCTGGGCGGCCTGTTCGGCGGCGCCGCCGCGGCCGATTCGGGCGCAGCGGCCGGCAATGCCGCGGCTGCATCGGGTGCTTCGGCCGCTTCCGCCGCCTCCGCCGACATGATGTCGGACGACCTGGGCCAGAGCGCGCAGCGCATGCTGCAGGCCCTGGGTTACGAACCCGGCAACACCAGCGGCAACATCGACACCGCCACCGTCGTCGCCATCTCGCAGTTCCAGGCCGAGAACGGCATGGCGGTCACCGGCGAGGTCACGCCGCAGCTGATCGGAGTGCTGTCGGCGAAAGTGGACGCGAAGTGATGGCCAGGGTCACCTGGCTGACCGGCCTGTTGCTGGCGACCACCTGGATCGCCAGCCCGGCCGTGGCCGAAGACGACGAGGTGGAACAATCCATCCAGCGCGTCTCGGACTTCATGGAAGCCATCAACGACGAGTTGTATCGCCCGGCGTTTGATCTCGACGCACTACTCAACGAACTGGCGTTCGACGAGTCGGAAATTTTCCAGTTCGTTCGCGACGATGTTGCCTACGAGGTCTATCCGGGCGTCATGCGCGGTGCGCTGGGCACGCTGCTCAGCCGCTCCGGTAACGCGGCGGACCAGGCCGTGCTCCTGGCCAAGCTGTTGAGGGATGCTGGCTTCGATGCGCGGATTGCGCGCGCGAACCTGGACGAGGCGCAGGCCAAGCAGGTGCTCGGCGCCATGCGCCGGGACATCAGCCCCCCACCGCCCATTGGCGATGCGTCCGCGATGCTTGACATCCTCGGCGAGTGGCAGGGCGGCGACGCCCCGTTGTCGGACGAGCAGATCGCCGCCTACAAGGATTACATTGCAGCGCCTTACCGGGTAGGTGGCGGTGACGGGTCTGAGGCCGCGGCGCTGGCGAAGGTGTCGAAGCAGATCCAGGCTGCCATGGATGCGGCCGGCGCCCGGTTCGACACATCGGCCCTGGACCGCGCGCTTGTCGAAGATGCACGGGACTATTTCTGGGTGCAGACCCGGGCCTCGGCGAGCAGTGACTGGGACGACCTGCACCCGGTCTTCCAGGAGGAGGCGCCGCTGCCGGGGCTCACGGCCAGCCAGCACATCACGGATGACATCCCGGAGGATTTGCTGCACAAGCTCCGGTTCCAGGTTTTCGTCGAGAAGACGCAGGGCGAGGACATCGAAGCCCTGGCGATCACGGCGCCGTGGGAGCGTCCCATTGCCAACCTGGTCGGCGTTCCGCTGACCTTCACCAATATTGCCGACTCCATGCTCAACGATGGCGCCCGGGGAAAGGACTTTGAAACCCTGCTCGGCGAAGCGCGCATGTTTGCACCCGGGTTCGGCACTGAAATGGCGCCCGGGGGGCGCTTTTTTGACTACCGGGCCAGCCTGATCGACCCGTTCGCGGCCGCCAGCCCCGCTGGCGGTTTGTTCGCGACCCTGGGGGATTCCCTGGCGGAAGCCACGCTGGGTGTTGATGAGGACGCGGCGGTCCCGCGGCTGACCGCACAATGGATCGAGTTCACGCTGGTGTCACCGTCGGGTGAGGAGCGTGCCTTCCGACGCATGACCATGGACCGGATCGGCGCCAATGCCCGTGCCAGTGGAAAACCGCCGGAAGACCTGGACCTGACTGACCATGACGATGTCCGCGCCCTGGTACGTCGGCATACCTTCATGGTCCAGGTCGGCGAAATCGCGCGCGGCTACGTGGTTGACTCCGCGTATCGCCAGTTTCTCGAGTCACGGCCCGGCATCGCCGCGGGGGTGTCCATCGCGCGGGGCGGAGATGCCTCGGCAGGCGACATGGCAGGTCTGCCGGCCGGCTGGCCGGGGCACCTGGCCCTGTTCACGGTCCTGGATTCTGCGGACGGTATTGGCACGCAACACCGCAACTACCGGTCCGGTCCCGCGCTCGTGGTGCACACCGAAGGCCTGGGCGACCCGGGCGAGTGGGTCGAGGCGATTGATATCGTCACCAACCCCAGGCGCGCGGTCAGCCTTTCCGGTGACCTGCCCGCTATCGATCCCGTCGCGGCGCTGGAATCCGGTATCTGGGAAACCGGCGTGGAAGGCGTGTTGATGGAGGGTGACACCTACCTGAACACGGAAACGGTGTTTGATAGCGCCCGCGAGGCTGGTATCGATACCGTCGCCGTGGGCGACAGGAACGGACTGGACACCACGGGCTATGGCGCGGATACCCGTGCGGCAATGGCCGCCGATATCAACCGGGGCTATGTCCTGGTCATGCCGGAGCGGCCGCCGGCGGAAGACATGATCGGGTGGTGGCGGGTGGATCCGGCTTCCGGTGAATCACTGGGCCAGATCGCGGATGGGCGCGGCAGCGTCTCGGTTGAGACCGTCATTGGTCATTCGATCTCGGCCTTCGCGCTGGGCTATGGCCTGGCGGGCTGTTCCGGGTTGTCGGGCAAGGCGTTGGCCTGCTGTGGCGCGGCCAATGTCGGCCTGGCGGCGTTTACCTTTGGCATCGGCCTGAAAATGCAGGAGGGTGCCATGGCGCTGATTGCCGGCCTGAAGCTGGATATCAACCGGATGTTCATTCCAGTGGCCGAAGTCTGCGACGCAGCGTTTTGAGCATGATTTTCCAAGAGGGAGAAAGGGATGCAATTCGATATCAATAAGACCATCGAACTGGTCAAGGGCGGCGTGATGGCGCCGGAAGCCACATGGGCCGAGTACCTGGGGGAGAACCCGGGCTGGCAGAAGACGCTGGCGTTGCTGACAGGGCCGCTGCTGCTGGCCAACGTGGTGCTGAGCACGATCTTCACGTGGCTGTTCGGCGGCATCAGCAAGTACGCCATGGGCGACAGCTTTTTCGGCGCCCTGCTGTTCACCCTGGTCACCGCGGCGGCCGGATTTTTGCTGGCGGTGTTCATCATCAATGCGCTGGCCGGCGTGTTTGGCGGAAAGCCCAACTTTGACCGCGCATTCGCTGCGCTGTCGCTGGTGGCGATACCGGCGTGGCTGGCCGGCATTGTCGGCTCGCTGATCCCGTGGGTCGGTTTCCTGGTCTCGCTGGCCGGTGGCATCTGGTCGCTGGTGCTGCTGTACAGGATCATTCCGCTGGCGTTCGAAGTGCCGGAGGAAAAGCGGGTCGTCCATTACATCGTCAGTTTCATCGCGGTAATCGTCTGCAACATGATCCTGGGCGCCGTGCTGGCGTTTGGCGGGCTTCGTCCGGGTGTCGGCGTTTCGGGTGCCGTGAGCCGTGACAGCGGCAAGACCAGCATCCCGGGTGACATCGCCTCCGGCACCGGCATCTTCGGCCAGGCCCAGCGCCAGGCCGAGCTGATGCAGTCGGCGGCGCAGGACAGTTTCGAGCCGCCGGCCAGTGGCAAGGTCAGCGAGGACCAGGTCGAGGAACTGGTGGCCGTTGTTGAAAAGGCCGAGGCGGCACTGGCCGACCGTGCCGAGCGACTGAAGAAGATCTCCGAGGACGTCGAGGACGGCGAGGTGAATTCACCCGGCGACCTGATGGCCATGTACGAGGGCATGGGCACGGTCGCCAGCCTGCAGAACGTGGAGATGGAAGTGGTCAAGACCGGCGGCGGTAACTGGGCCGAGTACCGCTGGGTGAAGGAGCAGCTGCGCGTGGCCAGGCTGCAGCAGGGCAGCGGCTCGGATGCGCTTGAGCACAACTATGAGCTCTACAAGGCGCATGAAGACATTTTGGGCGACCTTTTCTGAGGCGCCATGGGGGAAGGCGGCCCGCGGCCTGGCCGCGGGTGCGTCTATTTCGACAGCACGAAGGTGATCCGGGTCGGGGGTATTTCGGGTACCGGGATCGGCGCGAAGGGCCGCAGGAAAGCCTGCGGCACGATGGAGCCCTCGATCAGCTCGTTTGATGAGCGGATGACCAGGACCAGGCCCTTCGTCGCCCACAGCGTGGCGCTTTTTTCGTCCGGCGCGTTGATCCAGAACGATGACGGCGCGTTGGGACGGACCAGCCGGTAGACGCCGCGGGGCCATGACACCTCGTCCGCGCTGTCCAGCAGCGTGGCAAAGTGGCCGTCGACCAGTTTCAGCTTCAACCCGAAGTGCATGTCGATGGTTTTATCGCCGAAATTTCCCTGGCCGTCGGCATCAAGCGTGAACACCCATTCGTCGTACTCGGTGTCTTCCCCGATCACGGCCCGCACGCCTTCGCCGATGGTCCGCTTGTGCTGGGAGCCGTTGTAGACGTGAAAACCCTGTGCCGGGTGGGTCGTGAATTCCACCGGGCCGGTGCAGCGGTCGAAGGCTTCGCGGGTGATAAAGCCCAGGTCCTCCAGGAACGCCAGCTTGACGTAGAAGGCCGCGTTGCCGCCGCCCAGGCTGTCGCTGCCGGACGCGCGCAGGGCCTGGCAGGCCATGTCTTCGGGTTCGCCCTGTTCAAGGTTGTCGTACAGGTATGATGCCAGCGCCCAGGCCGTCATTTCGGCGATGTCGTCTGATGGTTTGGTGGCGCCGTAATCGGACATGAAACCACCGGCCAGCAGGTTGCCTTCCTCCGGTCCCCAGCCACGCGCCATGCCCTCGGCAACAAACGTCTCGTGCAGGCGGGTCCATTCGCCCTCGAGCAGGCCGGCCTTCAGGCGGTGATTGTCGACGACGTCCTTCGCGTAGGCCCGGGCACCGGAATCCCAGTGTTCGGGGTCCGGTTTCGAGTCGAAAACGCCCTCATCGCGTTGCGAGTCGAGCAGGTGGTGGGCCGAGTGTGCGGCCTCGTGAATGATGGAGTGGATGACCTCGGCCTGGTTCTTGGCTGCCAGCTGGTCAATCTGGCCTTCGTCCAGGGTGCCGTAGGCGCGCGCCAGGTACTCGGGCAGCAGGTTGCGCACGGAGGCCGTTTTCGGCAAGGCGCTGATGTAGATGAGGTCGGGGATGGCATGCGAGGTCCAGCCCATGGTGGCGCCGGATTCGCCCGCGTGCTGCACGAACACCACGCGTTCCGTGGCGTGGCAGAGCAGGTCCGGTGCGATCTCAAAGCTCTTTTTCACCAGGGCCCGGTGGACTTCGGACGGCCGTATGATCATTGACGCGTACTGTTCGTCCACCGCCGCGGCATCATCCGGCCCCAGCACGTCAGGCGCACAAAGGCCAGCGGCCAGCACGGGGCCGGAGAACGCCGCGACCAGGAGCGTGACGAGGCGGCAGGTGCTCATGCGGGCATTCATGGTGGTGCTCATGGGGCCTCCTGTTCCAGCACGGACAGGCCGCGTCCGGCGGTGTAATCCAGCGACACCTCGGACTCCGGTGCCACCTGCACGGTAACGGCCTCGCCGGTGGCCGCCGAGCCGGGGCTGATGGTCAGCCGGCCGGCGGGCACCGTGATCGTTTCACCCAGGGCGCCGCGCCCGACCACTTCCTGGCGGCCGTCCAGCCAGGTACGGACGATATCGAACTGCGGCGTCAGCGCGCTGCCAATGGCGGACTGCAGCGCCTCGGCGCTGCCGGCGTCGAAGTAGGTGCCGCCGCCCTGGTCGGCCCAGGCCGCGAAGGTCTCGGCCAGCGCGGCGTCGTCGATGGCGAAGCCGACAATGTTCACGCGGGCGTCGAAGCCCGATTCGCGCAGCTCGGCAATCGCCGCCTCGGGATCGCCATCGCAGGTTTCCTCGCCGTCGGTGACCAGCACCACGACGCGCGGCGGTGCGGCCTCGGCCAGGTCCTGCCCGGCGGCGCGCAGGCTGTCGGCGATGGCGGTTTTCGCCAGGTTGATGGCGGGGACGCCGGCGATGGCCTTCGCCGCGGCTTCGCGGTCGAGCGGCGCCAGCGGCAGGATCAGCTCGTTGCGGCAGGCGTCTTCCTCCAGGCCGAAAGCGCGGAAGGCGAACGGCGTGCCCTCGGGCAGCGTGTCGCGCACCAGCGACGTCAGCGCCTCGTGGGCGATGTCGATGCGGCGCCGGCCGTCCATGCGCTGCAGCATCGAGCCGGAGGCGTCGAGCACCAGCTCCACCGCGCCCGTGGCCGGTGTGCCGGTGGCCGCGGGCCGGATGGTCAGGCTGGCCTCGCCCTCGGGCTCGACCAGTTCCTCCAGCGTGGCGGTCATCGTGTAGGCCTTCGGCGCGCGGAACAGCGCGTTGGCCATCTCCATGCCGTCGGCCAGGCCCAGCGGGCCGATCACACGCTGGAAGCGGCCGCCGTTGACGTTGGCCCAGTCCATCATCACCGCGGCGTTTTCGCGGTTGTTGGAATCCACTGACAGCGAGACCACGCGCGGCATGGCCTTCAGCATTGCCGGCCACAGGTCCGGGTTCATGCTGCTTTCGGCGTCGGTCATGACGACGATGCCACGGGCGCCACGGCGTTCGGCCAGGGCCACCGAGGCGATTCGCATCGCGGTTTCGGAATCGCTGGAATCCATCTCCGGCAGGTCGGCCAGCGCGGGCTCGAGCGCTTCGGGGGTTTCGGCCCAGTCGTCCAGCAGGAAGTCTTCACTGCCGAAGGGCAGCAGGTGCAGGGCGTCGCGCCCGGGCTTGAGACCACGCCCCCAGGTGCGGACCGCGGCCAGCGTGCGTGGAATGTAATGCGAGACGCTGCCCGAGGTATCCCAGGTGATCACCACCGAGCGCGGCGGCTCGAAGACCCGCAGGTGGTAGTCACCCGGCGGGACGATGGCTTCCAGGACCTGCTCGCCGCCGGTTTCCTGCAGGGTCACGGTTTGCCCGGCGGCATCGAAAAGCTCGGCGACGACCACGGGGTGGGCGCGCTCATAGGCCAGTTCCAGGCCCTGCACCGGGCCTTCCGGCACCGTGAACTGCCACCAGTCCTCGTTGCGTTCGATGACCACCGACGACGGTACGGCCTCGCCGAGCGGCAAGGCCACGGCGTTGTCGCGGTCCGGGCCGCCGGCGGGTTGCACCGGCGCCTCCACGGGGGCGTCGATGGCGGCCTCGTACGCCGCGCGCGGCAGGTCGTCTTCCCACAGGCCCAGCACGGAAGTGCCGGGTGCCTCGATGATTTCGATGCCGTCGGGGCCATGGTGCATGTCCTGCTCGGGCAGGTCGAAGGTAAAGCGCAGGTAGCGGGCCCAGGCGGGTTTGGCCAGCTCGAGTGTTGAGCGCATTTCGCCGACCGGCGGCGCGGCGAGCGTACCGACCGTGCGCCAGGGCCCGTCCGGGCCATCCAGGCTGGCGTCGATGCGGCCTTCGGGAATCCGTCGCTCATCATCGGGGTCGCCGATCCAGGTGATGGATTCCACCAGCGCGGCGCGATCCTGGTGAAAGGCGACGGTGGCCGTGACCGAGCGCGTCTTGCGAGGTGTGGGCCAGCCGCCGTTGGAACGGGCCGGGTCGCCGACCAGGAACTCGCGGTTCCAGGCCCCGCCGAAGCGTTCGCTGGCCCAGACCACGTGGCCGCCCAGGCCGGGGTCGGCGGCGTTGATCTTCGCCAGCCCGTCGGGGTGTGTGCCGGGCGTGGCGATGGCCTGCAGCTCCTGGACATAAACTTCACGACAGTTCGTCGGGCAGCGTGGGAAGGTGAAGCGCAGGCGGTCGGCGGTAAGCGGCGTTTCAAACACCAGGTATTGCGGCGCGTGCACGCTGGCCAGGGGCCGGGTGGCGACCCGGCGCCAGCCGTCGGCGCCTTCCGGGGCATGGACCTCCATTTCGGTCGGCCACCGCTCGGGCCCGGCGGTGCTGCGCAGCTGGACCATGACACCGGCCAGTTTCGCCGGCGCCGCCAGTCTGAAGCTGACGTCCGGCGGCAGGTTGACGCTGCCCGTGTGTGGCGCCAGGCCGTCGTGCAGGGGCGCTTCGCGTTTCTGCAGGTTCTCGTCGGCGGGTTGATCGCCCCAGTGGGTGATCCGCGCGCCAAGGCCGTAAAGCAGTACGTTCAGGCCGCCGCGCAGGGCCTCGGGCGCATGCCAGTAGACGAACGGGTCGACCGGCACCGCGGTGCCGTCGATCGTCAGCGTGGTGGCCGCCGCGGCGAAGGCATCGTTGGCCGTGGCCTTGACGATCAGCGTGGGCCGTTGCGACGGGGTCAGCCAGGGTGGGGCGACGACTTCGGCAGTGACTTCGGTGTCGCTTCCCGCTGCCAGCGTGATCGGCTGCCGGGCGGGTGACACGCGCCAGCCCTCGCCATCAACACGAATATCGACATCCAGCGACAGCGGCGCATCGTGTTCACTGGTCAGCGTTGCCGTCGCAGTGAATCGTTGACCGGCATCGCTGAAGCCGGCCAGTTCGGGCGACTCGGCGATTGCCAACTGGACGGGCAGGTCGCCTTCCGGCTGGCGCTCCGGCGCCTGGCGGGCGATCAGCGCTTCAAGCCCGGGCGGTGGCGGACCGGCCGGCGCAGCCGAACCACTTTCAGCGGCGCGTTGTTCGAAGGCGGTGAACGCGGCCACGGGCCCCATGTCGGCGGGTCGGGGCAGGTCATCCACGCCGTAAAGCGTGCAATCGAAATCCATCGGTAGCGTGGCGCCGTCGAGCCGTTGTGCGTAGGTTCGGTTGATTTTCAGCTTCGCGCCGGATTCCGCGACGAACGGTTGCAGCGGGCCGAACAGCTCGCGTACGGGCGTGCGGACACCCTCGAGCCCCCATGCCCGCGTCGACGGTTCGAGTACTGCGCCACCGGCGACGCTGCAGGTGGCAAAGCCGATCTCGTTCTCGCCCATGAACAGGTCGAACACCGGCTCGGGTCCCTCGGCGGCCAGCGTGACCCGGCGGGCCTGGCCGGGTGCCAGCATGGGCGTGGCATCGCCCGTCGTCCCGGTCACCTGCGGCTCCGGTGGCGCACCCGTGGGTGGGAAGCGCACCGCGCAGGCGTAGTTCACCGGGCGGTTGGTGCCGTCCAGGCCGAAACGGACGGCGCCCCCAAGCGCAGGGCCATAATCAAACAGGGCAATCCCGTCATTGATGTCGACAACACGGCTGTCGTCGGCCCAGTGATAGACCCGCCAGCGACCGGTGCGCGTGCCCGGTGCCGTCTGGCAGAGCAGGGCGGCGCGGCCCTCGCCTTCGGGCAACGGGATGAAGACCTGGTCGGCGCCGTCAAATGCGCCGACACTGCCGGCGAAGTCGCCGTCGCGCGGCATCTTGGCGGCATCCAGCGGCGCATCATCCGGTTCCGGACCGGCGATAGCCGGCAGCCGAGACACGCCGATTTCGTAGTTCTCGCTGGGTTTGGGGTCCAGGCTGCGGACCGCCAGCGCCCAGTCCCCGGCCGCCAGGCGGCCCTGGAAACGATACGGGTCGTCCCCGGCTTCGAATTGCCGGGTCGAGCCGACCTGCTGGGAACCGTGGAACAGCTTCACGTCCATGACGCCGTCGGTCGCCGGGCGAATCTCGATTTCCGTGGCGCTCCCGGCGTCAAGCCGGAACAGGTAGAAGTCGACATCGCGCTCGACGTGGAAGCCGCCCTGGACACCATCTCCGAATTCCAGCCGCTGGCCGGTGGCGGCATCGTTGTTGGGCTCACCTTCGTAGTTCGACGGTCGCGGACCGAGGTCCATGACCCGCAGGAGGTAGTCACCCTCCGCGCGGACCTCGACCCTGTACTCACCCGGCTCAAGGGCCAGGGCGTCGGCCATGGAACGGCGGCCCGTGGCGTTGACGGTGGTAATCGTGCCGTCATTGTCACTCAGCGTGATGCGCTTCGCGTCCACGGTGAAGACGCGCCAGAGGTGGCCGGCCTGTTCGCCGGAAATCGAAAACCGGTAGACATCGTAGTCGTCGGCCGCGCTCGAGCCGGAAACGCGCAGCGCCTCGGAGAGCGGCTGCGCCGAAGCGGGCGTGTCGTTGGGTTCGGCTTCCTGGTTCGGTGCCGGCGTTTTCCCCGCCGCCAGCTGCAGCGTGTAAGGCGCCGCCTGTGTGTCCCGGCCCGTTCGTTCCAGCAGCAGCCGGTAATCACCGGCCTGCAGGTGCAACGGGGCGCTGTCCACGCCGCCGCCGGCCGGCTTCCGTGTCCAGAGCAGGTGCCTGCCGGCATCGTCGATGCGGTGCAGCGCCAGCTCGGCGCCGGTATCGCCGGGCAGGTTGAGTTCCAGGCTGAGCGCGGAGTCGGCCTCCAGTGAAAATGAAAACAGGTCGTCGTCGCTGGCCAGCAGCATGCCGTTGAAGGGCTGCCCCGGCACCAGCGCATTGGGCTCGGATTCGTTCGGCTCGGTCTCATCGAGACCTCCAGGCGCGGCGCCCAGGCGCAGCAGTACGAGCGGGGGCGGAGACGCCTTGCCGGTTTTCGCGGTGACGCGGACCAGCAGGTCTTCATCGCTGAACAGCGGGTACCGTCCGCCGGGTGGAATGAAGACACCGTCAACGCGCGCATCAAGGTCGGCGCGCGGCTCCGAGATCACCTCGATTTTGCGGCGGTCCGGGCTTCCGGCCAGCACCAGGTCAAGCCGGCCATCGGGCGCCAGCAGCCACTCGCCATCAGGAATGGGCGTACGCCCTTCGGGCGTTTCCGAGAGTGCCGGCACTTCGGCGACCTTTGCAAGCTCAACGCTGCCGGCGCCGCCCTTGGCACTGATGCTGAGCAGGTAAGGATGGCCGCTGCCCAGCAGCACCGGCCCCAGCACCGGGGCCTGGTCCTGGCTCAGCGCCGAGCCATGCCGGGCGGGCCCGGTTTTGCCGTCATAACGGCCGTCCGCATTCGGGAAGCTGACCAGCACCAGGGCGCCGGGTTGTGAAAGCGTGAAGGTGTAGAAGCCGGGTTCGGCCGGTTCGACCCAGGCGAACGTGCCCTCGGCGAGCGTCGCCGCATCGAACTCGTTACGTCCCTCGGCCAGCACCGGGGCCGCTTCCAGCACCGCGGCCTGCTCGGCATTGGCGGCCAGCTCCAGCGGGTCGTCCTGGGCGGCGGCCATGGATGTCAAAAACAGGCAGGTGGCGGCAATGCCACGTATGAAAAAGGTGATGACGGTTCGTTGTGCGGCGCTGTTCATGGACCCCCCGGTCGTTCTTCCCTGACCAGTGTAGCAACTGGCGAAAAGTCTGCCCGTTGGCCCGCGTGTCCAGCCGTAAGTGGACGTTGCAAATGGAAAAACCCGGTCTATATTTCATTTATCCGGCGGTCTGGCCATCCGGTGCGGCGCCGGGTATCCGGGAGATCACACTCATGTCACGCCTGATTCAGCGCGCAGGCCTTGCCGGCGCGGTATTGCTTGTCATGTTCCTCACCCAGGGCACCGCGTTCGCGGAAATCGCCACCGACCCGAAGAATAACGCCCGTGGAAACCGCCTGGTCGGCATCTGGGATGTCGATGTCGTGGTGGGCCCCTGCGGTGTTCCGCCCGTGGCCCCGCCATTCCAGGCCCTGCACATGTACGCCGTGGGCGGCACGGGGCAGGTGGTCCCGTCCAGCAACCCGGCGGTGCTTTCTGCACACCTGCTGGTCTGGGAGCACGTGGGCGGTAACCAGTACCGGGCCTCGATGAAGTTCTACCGCTACCAGGACGGCGTCGCGGTGGGCTACAACATCATCACCAATGAACTGACCGTCAGCGAGGATGGCACCGGGTACGCCGGTCACGGCGTCGCGGAAATCTTCACCATGGACGGTATGCTCCTCAATACCGTTTGTCCGCAGTTCGCGGGCACCCGGTTCACCGGGTGACCGATCGGGGCGCGGGTCCGCCCGGTGCGGCGGGCCCGTGTTCCGGATGCCATAAAGGCGTTTGTCATTCGGTGGGATTGAATGCAGACTGGTGCCCACTCGATCATGCTGCAAGGGGAGTTCTCCAGGGGTGGATGCCAGCGAGAAGCGCGTCGCGCTCGACACCGATGCGGCTGGGGTACCGGGCGATGTCCAGGACCGCATGGTGTCCACTGTCTACGACGAGCTCAGGCGCATCGCTCGCGCGCACAACCGCCAGGAGCGCTTCAACGCCACCCTGCAGACCACGGCGCTGGTCCACGAGGCCTGGCTGCGGCTGGCCGAGAGCGACGCCGCGCTGCAGCCGAAGAACGAGGCCCACCTCAAGGCGCTCACCTCCAGGGTGATCCGCCACGTCCTGGTCGATTACGCCCGCCAGGCCACCGCGCGCAAACGCAAACCCGATGACAGCGACATCGCCGAACTGAAGTCGACGCTGATCGACCCGGCGCTGGACGTGGACCTGCTGGACCTGGACGAGGCCATGCACGCGCTGGCGAAGCAGTCGCCAAGGCTGGTGCAGATGGTCGAGTACCGCTTTTTCGGCGGCATGAGCATTCCCGAAACCGCCGAGGTGCTGGATGTGTCCACGCGCACCGTGGAGCGCGACTGGCTGAAGGCGCGCGCTTACCTGCTCGGCCAGCTTCGCGAGCGCGCCGACTGAGGCCGCCGACCATGGCCGGCCAACCCGATTTCGACACGCTGGATTCGTGGTTCGACCGGTTGCTCGACTGTGAACCGGAAGAACGCCGGCGGCTGTTGGCCGAGCTGGCAGACCATGAGCCGGCGCTGGCCGAAACCCTGGCCACGTTACTGACGGACGCCGAATCGACCGGCACCTTCCTGGAGGCCGATGCCGGCGCCACGCGTGACCGCATGCTGGCCACCGCGCTGGCCGGGGAAAGTTTCAGTCCCGGGTCCGGCCTGGACCGCAGCGGCGAAACCCTGGGCGCCTATCGCCTCGAATCCGTCATCGGCCGCGGCCACAAGGCCGTGGTTTACCGCGCGCACCGGGTCGACGGCGAGTGGGAGGACCGGGTGGCGGTCAAGGTGCTGTCACGCGGTGTCGACACCGACGATGTGCTGCGCCGGTTCCTGGCCGAGCGCCAGATCCTGACCGTGCTCCGCCATCCGAACATCGCCACGCTGCTGGATGGCGGCGTCACCGGCGATGCCTTGCCTTACTTCGTCATGGAGTACATCGACGGGGCGCCGATCGACGACTGGTGCCGGGACAGGCAACTGGGTCTGTCCGAGCGCCTGCGACTGTTCCGGGGCGCCGCCACCGCGGTAGCGTTCGCACACCGGCGGCTGGTGGTGCACCGCGATATCAAGCCGTCGAACATCCTGGTCAACGCCGACGGCCAGGTGAAGCTGCTGGATTTCGGTATCGCCAAGTGGCTCGATCCCGAGGCCCGGAAAGGCGAGTCGGCGCGGACCGAGCATATGGTCCGGCCGATGACGCCGGCCTACGCGGCGCCGGAGCAACAGCGCGGCGACGGCATCACCACGGCCACCGATGTTTACCAACTCGGCCTGTTGCTGACGGCGCTGCTGTGCGGTGTCGAACAACCGCGCCGGGCGCTGGATATCGACGCGCAGGGCGCACCGCACAGGCGCCCCAGTCGCGTCGCCAGTGCGGAGCAGCTGCCTTACACGCCGAAAGCGCTGCGCGGCGATCTCGACTGGATCATCCTGAAAGCGCTGGCGCCGGCGCCCGAACAGCGTTATGGCTCGGCGTCCGAGCTGCTGGCGGACCTGGATTTATACCTCTCACACCGCCCCATCGGCGCCCGCGCGCCGGGCACCCTGTACACGCTCGGCAAGTTCGTGCGCCGCCGCCCGGTGGTCACGGCCATCGCCGGTTTCACGGCCCTGGCCCTGGTGGCCGGGCTGGGCGTGGTCACGCACTACAACCGCCAGCTGGCACAGGAAAAACAGGCCGCGCTGGATGCGCTCGACCGGGCCCGCGAGACTCGCAACCTGCTGGTCCGCTTCATCACCGAGGCGGATCCGTTCAACGGCACGGGCGCCGACGCGCGGATTCGCGACGCGCTGGTGAACGCCGATGCCGCCATCGAGACCGAACTGGCCGGGCGCCCGGCGCTGCAGGCGGAGCTCTATGGCGTGCTCGGCGATGCCTGGTGGAGCCTGAGCGAGTCCGGCCCGGCCCGTTCGGCGTTTGAAAAGCAGTACCAGTTGCTGGTCACGCTGCCGGACGTAGACCCGTTCCGCCTGCTCGTGGCCGAGCGAAAGCGATTGCTCGCCAGCGGTGATGACGGCAACATCGAGTCGCAGATCGCCGCGCTGCGGGCCCTGGCAGGGCGCCTGCAGCGGGAATACCCGGACCAGCTGGTCGAGCGCGCGACCGTGGCCATGGAAACCGGTCGGCTGCTGCGCCGCTACGGCCAGCCGGAACAGGCGCTGGTCCCGTTCGAGAGCGCCGTGGCGCTGCTCGATACCGATCCCTCGCCGGACCCCCGGCAGCTGGCGTTCGCCCTGGTCGAGCTCGGCGACACCCTGGACGACCTGCAACGCCACGAGGAATCTTTGGCGCTGATCGAGCGCGCGCTCGCCATTCGCACCGAGGTGCTGGGCGAGGACCATGCCTGGACGCTCACCAACCGCCTGCAGCTGGCGGCCCAGTTCACCCAGATGGGCCGCCTGGACGAGGCGCTGGCGCTGTACAACGAACTGGTCCCGGAATACGAAAAGCGGCTGGGCAGGCGCCACGGCCAGACGCTCGCGGTGATGAACAATCACGGCATGACTTACATGGGCGCCGGGCAGTACGAGGCGGCCGCGGCGCTGTTCGTCGAGGTGCTCGAGCGCAAGCGCGAAGGCGGTGACGAGCCCGATCTCAGCATGGCCGACTCGTTGCAGAACCTGGGCGCCCTGATGGTGCGGCTGGAGCGCATTCCCGAGGCCATCGGCTACCTGGAGGAGGCCGACGCCCTGTACCGGCGGTTCCTGCTGCCGGGCAATCCTTTGCTGGCCTATCCACACCTGACGCTGGCGGCCATCCATGCCGACCAGGACAACGTCGACGCCCTGGAATCCCACGCCCGCCAGGCCGAGGCCTTCCTGGACGGGAACGTGCCGGACAACCACCCCGCCTGGCTGAAATCCCAGTGCCTGGTCGGCGATGCCCTGCTGCGGCGCGGCGAGCGCGTCGAAGGTGAGCGCCGGGTGCGGGTGGGGCTCGATGGCCTGTTGCAGTTTCCCGGTGGCATGGACCGTCACATCGCCGAGTGCCGGGACGCACTCACCCGTGCCGGGCTCAATGTCGGTGTCTAGCGCCTGAATCCGCACTCATTCCTGTGATCTTACGGGCCGGAGAACCGGTGCCCGTGTGACCGACACAGGAGATTATCGATGAGCAGACTTCCGATCCTGGGCTTCCTGGCCCTGCTGTATGGCTGCAGTGAACCAAAAACAGCGGCCGCCGACGTTGAGTGGCAATTCCAGTACGAAGGCGAACTGGGCGGGACGGTGCAGGGCGAGATCCTGGCCGTCACCGCAGTCATGACCAACCTGACCCTGGCCGGCGGCGCCTACGGCGAATCGCCCGGCCAACGGGCAACGCAGAAATTTCGAATGTCACTGTCGCTGACCGCGGACGGCCAGGCGCGCTCGGCGCTGATGAACCTGACCCTGCCGGACGGCACCACCTGTCGAAGCGCCAGCGAAGCGGCCGCCGAAATCCGGGACGCCGACAAGCAAACCTTCGATGCGAGCTTCGCCGGCGAACTGGACTGTGATGGCAAGGCGGTCACGTTTGAAGGCTGGACCCGGGCGGATCCCTGACCGGGAAATGTCGTGATATTGAAAGGATGATCGCCATGAGTAAAACAATCCGCTACTTCCTGTTGCCCGGTCTGCTGGTCGCGGCCACGCCGGCTTTCGCGGCCCTTGGCCTGGACGATTGCACGTGGTCCGCCTCTGCCTCGGGCCCATCCGCCATCGTGGGCGAATTCAGTGGTACCCAGGGCTCGGTCAAGGTTGATGATTCGACATCGCCGCCGTTGGATATCGACGCCGTGGTGCAGGACGATGACCCGCAGCCGGAACCGCCGTGGCTGGTGATCCGCCTGCGAAACTATGACCGCAGCCGGCTGACCGACTCGACATTCATCAGCGAGATCGCCTTTGCGATTCCGGGTGTGCAGGCCATGGAGACGGGCGTGTTCAACCGCGTATGGGGCGGCTTCAATGCAGGACCGAACAGTTACGATGGCAATGCCGACTACCTACGGCGCGATGTCGTCGGTATTCCGGGCGGCTCGGGCATCGGCCACCTGCTGACGACCAACGTGCACCTGACCCGTAACGACGACACCAAGGTGATCGGCTCATTCGAGGCGCGTTTCCTGGACCCGGAACTGTTTCGACAGCTGGATATCCTTGAGCAGCACCCGGTGGGCGTGGGCGTGCACCCGATCACCGCGGCGACCATCGCCATGAGTGGTGAATTCAGCCTGTTGAAAGACGGCAGCTGCGGTGGCGGCTTCCGGCGTCCCGGGCGCCGCTAGGGACTGCTGGCAGGCGCCCGGGCTACAGCGCGTCCACTTCGGCCTGCAGGCGCCGCGCCAGCTCGGCCGAGGCCTCGCCGGTGACGGCCAGGCCTTTCTCGGCCTGGTACTGTGAAATGGCAATGACAGTCTCGGTGGTGAGCTCGCCGGTGGCCGGGCCCGGGTCGTAGCCCAGTTGCGCCAGGTAGCCCTGGATGACCTGCACCAGCGAGGCGTTCGGGTCGGTGCCGGCCGTCACCATGCCGCCGAACCCCGGTGCGCTGAAATCCGGGTTGATTTCGATGCTGGTGGTGATGATGCGCATTTCCATGCTGCCGTCTTCGGCCATGCTGCGCAGCTGGTCCATCTGCTTGCCCATCATCTTCTCCATCATCTTGCGCTGGGCGGCCGGCATCTGCGCCAGCTGGGCCTCGGCCTTCTTCAACTCTTCCTGTGCCTCGGCCAGCTCTTTACGTTCCTTCTCGCTGAGCACACCGCCCACGCGGACGATCTCCAGGTAGGGCTCATACAGGAAGGAGTCGCCGACGCGCCGGTAGTCCTGGTTTTCGCGTTCCATGAAGAACTTCCGCTTCTCACGGCCCTCGATCATCGTGCCCTGCATGCGGAACTTGCGGCGTTTCAGGTACTGCGGGTCGATCCAGATGCTCAGCGTGTCGATCTCCATCGTGCCGCCGCCCTCGATGGGCTGGCGGATGCCCAGGTCTTCCACGTCGATGCGGGCGGCGCGCTGGCCGTCGACGGTTTCCATGCCCCCGAACGATGCGTACTGCATGGCCTCGTTACGGGCTTTTTCCTGCGCCTCGGCGTACTCGCCGGGGGTGGGGTCTTCGTAGTTCTCCAGCGCCTCGGCCGACTTGGCCAGCATGCAGGCGGGGCCGAACATGTACAGCACCGGGTAGAATTCGCCGGTGTGCTCGCTGATGCCGGACATCATGATGCCCTGGTCGGGTGAATCGGTCTGGAACCGGACACCGGCATACTTGGGATCTCTGAGGAAGCTGTCGCAGTAAAAGTCGCCGTGGCCGCCGGCGATGCCCTCAAGGACCATATCCTCGTCGCCGAGAATGCCGCCAAATCCCGCGTCCGTGATCCCTTCACGCATCGCCGCGCCGAGCATCAGCAGGCCATCGGACATGGTGTCCATCATCACCGCGGCCATTTCCGGGGGGGTATCGGAGTTTTCCATCCGCCGGTTCATGACCTCTTCGGGTGACATTTCCCGCTGCAGGTTCACGATCGTGCCATCGGGTGCGGTAAAGGTCTCAACCTCGATATACTCGAACATGCCGTCCGTTGGCAGGTTTCCGGCTGCCTGGACATCCGTGAAGAACTCCTTGGGGAGGTTCGGGACAGACGCCAGCTGTTTATTGAACTTCAGTACCTGGACGCCACTTTTGCCAAGCCGCTCAGACTCAACATACATTTCGGCCTCCAGGAGTTGCTGCTGGACCCGCCCCGCCGCCGCGGCATTCTCATCGGTGTTGAGGATGATGCCGTGATCCCCGAGCGCCTTCTTTACCAGCGGGTCGTTCCAGTCGGTCTCCTGGGCGCTGCCCGGGGCGGGCAGCACCAGGACGAGCAGGGCGAAGTACAGAGCGGTTTTGGCGGTGGAAATCATGTCAGTGGCTTCCTCTGTGGCCGCGCGGTGATCGGCCGGGCGGGTTTTTGGCGTCACGGAGGAGTGCGGATTCGTGATGGAAACCCCGACATGGGGAGGGCGCTTTTTTCTTAACCGTAACGGCGCACGAAGGACTCGTGGGCTTCGTTCATCACCAGTTCCCCGGGCAACATCGCTGGAATTTGTGAGCGACTGAAGTGCCCGGCGTTCTGTAGGACAATAACGCCCATGCCCAATCCGCCCAGCCTCACCGTTCCCCATCGCCGTGACTTCACCCTGACGGGCTCAGGCGACGTGCCGGCCTGGGCCGACATCGACTGGGTGCCGCTGAACCGCCGCCCCGGCGGCGCGCATGACTACACTGCGCGCTTCAAGATCTGCTGGTCGGATACAGGCATCTACGTGCTGTTCGATGGCAGCGACAAGGTGCTCACCGCCACGCTGCAGGAGGACTTCCTGGACCTTTGGGAAGAGGACGTCTACGAGGTGTTCTTCTGGCCCGACGAGGCGCACCCCGTCTACTTTGAGTACGAGATTTCGCCGCTGGGCTACGAGTTACCGATCCTGGTGCCGAACTTCGGTGGCCGCTTCCTGGGCTGGCGGCCGTGGCATTACGAGGGCGATCGCCGCACGCGTAAAAAGGTGGCCGTACGCGGCGGCGAGCAGGCGTCCATGGCGGCGGTGAGTGGCTGGAGCGCCGAGGTCTTCATCCCTTTCACCCTGCTACAGCCGCTCGCCAACGTGCCGCCCGTGCCAGGTACGACCTGGCGCGCCAATGTCTACCGCATGGATTATGACGGCGGACAGAACACGCAGTGGGACTGGGCGCGTGTGGGCCCGAGCTTCCACGAGTTCCAGCGCTTCGGTACGCTCGTGTTTGCATGACCTGTTTTCCGATTGGCTGGACTGACTGATGAACCCCGAATTCTGGAATGAGCGCTGGGCGACCGGCCGGATTGCCTTCCACAAGGGCGAGGCCAACGACGCGCTGGTTCGCCATTTCGATGCGCTGGCGCTGCCCGCTGGCGCCCGGGTCTTCGTCCCTCTGTGCGGCAAGACGCGGGATATCGCCTGGCTGCTGTCCCGGGGTTGCCGGGTGGCCGGCGTGGAGCTGGTGCGAACCGCCGTTGAGCAGCTGTTTGACGAACTCGGTACTGAGCCGGCGCGCACGGTGGCGGGTGGGCTGGAATGTTTCAGTGCCGAAGGGCTCGATATCTTCGTGGGCGACATCTTTGACCTGTCCGGCGAACAGCTGGGGATGGTAGATGCCGTCTACGACCGCGCCGCCCTGGTCGCGTTACCGGCCGACATGCGCTCGCGCTACACCGCACACCTGCTGGAGATCACCCGCGGCGCGCCGCAGTTGCTGATCACTTACGTCTATGACCAGACACTGAAGGACGGGCCGCCGTTCCGCGTGGATGCCGCGGAGGTTGTGAAGCACTATGGTGACAGCCACGACCTGTTGCTGCTGGACAGCGACGTCGTGGAAGACGGGCTGGACGGGGTCGAAGCAGTGCGCGAGAACTGGTTGTTGCAGGTTTCCTGATTCTGGAGAACTATCCGGCTGAGTCCGTACCGGCCCGGCGCGCACCGTCTTTGTCGCCGTAGCGGCGCACGAAGGACTCGTGGACTTCGTTGATGACCAGTTCTTCGGGTAACACCGCGGGTACCACGGAGCCGCGAAAATCGCGCACGTTTCGGGTGACGATGGTTGTGCACCCGGCCGTTTCGGCCGCAGCTGCGACCACGGCATCTTCAAAATCCGGCCAGTTGAGCGCCTGGGCGCGCCTGAGTTCATGAGGCCCCACGGGCACGATCTCAAACACGGCCAGGGCCCAGTCCACCAAACGTTTGGCGGCCTCGGCATTGGCGTAACGTGTCATGACATAGTCAAGCGTCGTGATGTTGTGAGCCGCCATGGCGGCCGGGAGTCGCCCCTGTACAACGCGGTTCACGACCACCAGCGACGAAGCGAAATGCGGTGAACGCCGCAGCGTGACATCGACGATAACGTTGAGGTCGATGAGAATCACAGACCGTATTTTTCCTTGATGTGCTCTTCGCGCGCTTTTTCCAAGTCGAAGTCTTCTGGAAGGATTCCGATCAGCCACTCCATGTCAGGGTGAATTTCTTCCGGCATTTCAGGCTGCAGCCTGGCGACATAACGTTCGATCACCTCGGTGACGGTAACGTCATGCGCCTTCGCGAACCGCTTCAGGAACTCGACACGGTAACGTGGTAAGCGGATGGTCAACTTGGTGGTTTCCGGTTTCAAAGCTTTCGATTTCGGTTTGCTCATGGCTTGCCTCCATGATACGGCTCGTTTTGATAAATTATACGGCACTTCTTCCCGGATTCCTGTAGGACAATAGCTCCCATGCCCACACCGCCACCCTGGAAGACGACTTCCTGGACCTGTGGGAAGAGGACGTCTACGAAGTGTTTTTCTGGCCCGACGAGTCGCACTGACCCTTTCCCTGACCACCTCAAGATTACGGTTAGCGTGATTGAAGCCGCTATCCCTAAAGAGGAGGTACAAGATGTTTACGCAAAAACTGACCCTGGCGAGTGTCGTCGCTATCACCTTATTCAGCGGAACGTTGGCACAGGGTGTGCTGGCCAAAGATCGCGATGATCGGCCCGGGCCGTGTCCGGAGAATGTCGATCGCGCCCTGACGCTGCCCCGGTGCCTGCGTGCGCTGGTGCGCAGTCCGGAGTTCGAACGGTTCAGCCAGGAAATTCCGGCGGTACGTGACGGGCGTATCGACCCAGCGTTGTTCCACGACAGGATTATCCTTTCACGTATCTCACCGACGGAGGTACGGTCGGAGGGTCAGCCGGAAGCGGACCTCGCCCGGGACTTTTTCGAATCCGACGGCCGAACGGTAAGGCGGATAGACAGCGCTGAGTTAAGGCAGCTTTCCGAACTGCCACCGCGAGAAGTGCCTTCGCGAAGCGTTGACCGTGATTTCGGCCTGGCGGAAACCACCAACCTGCCCGCACAACCGCCGCCAAAACCTTTCCTGGTGCCGAACTCCGGATTCCAGTTGCCGCCACCGAACCCCAACGACCTGGATGTCGCCAGCTTCCTTGATGATCTACACGCAGTCCTGGCGAATTCTGCTCACGGATATGCCATGGAAATGCGGCAGAACGGAAGTACCATTGCAGTTCACCAGTGGCACTGGGCACGGAACCCGGTGCCGGGGGATTTTCCGGCGTCTGGATGGACCCCGGACCGTCGAATGCACATTGCCAGCATGTCCAAGTTCATGACAGCCATTGGCTTAATGCATCTGCTCGAAAATACGCCCGGCGTGGATGTTGACGACCCGATATGGCCCTGGCTGCCCGCGTATTGGGACCGCACCGCTGGCGCCAATGAGCTGGTGACCTTCGCTGACCTGATGGAACACCGGTCGGGTTATATCACAGGCGGTTCCAGCGCCGAGTGGTCGACGATGAAGGCGGAAGTCAATGCCGGGCCGAGTGTGACGCCAGGTACGAGTTTCGATTACGAAAACATGAACTTCGGACTGATCCGGATCCTGATGGCCACGATCGGTGGCTACATGGACCCGGAATGGAGTACCGGTTCCGAGTTTTGGACCGATTTGTTCTGGAACAAGTACACGGCCGAGGCCTACGCGGACTACATGCGTACCTACGTTTTCAATCCTGTTAGCGCCACACCGACATTGCATCACGACACGCAAACCGCCCTGGCGTATCGTCGTGACGGCAGCACACCGGGTTGGCAGGTAAAAGACATGACCTATGAGCCAGGTGGCTACGGCTGGCGAATGACCATCGGCGAGATCCTGGACGTACTGCGGGCATTTCGCACAGGGCAGTTGGTCAGCTTTGGTACGGCTGCGGAGATTCTGGTGGAATCATATGGTCTGAACACACCGGTTGGTGGGGCGCAAACCGCCGCCGGCCCCGTTTACCTGAAGCCCGGTCTGTGGCGTGACAGCGAGGATGCCAATGATGGCCGCGCGGAGCAGGGCGTGCTGATGTTGCTGCCGGATAACATAGAACTGGTGGTCTTCGTCAATTCCTACGTAGGTCCTGGACCAGCGAGCCTGCAAAGCCTGATGTTCACGTTGTACGACAACAACATCGTTGATACGACCCCCTGACCGGGTGAGGCCTGTTTGCGGGTTGGGCCCTGAGCCTCGAAAAACCGAAGCACAGTTGCGGTGAATGACCCACCGCAACTGTGTTTCGCCCAAACGCGCTAAAATGGTCGGCCTTCACATGCCAACGTGATTTTCATGAGCCGACCTGCCTCTGAACTCGAGACCGGCAAGCACGACGGCGACGCCGCCCGCCAGGGCGCGGCCGACACGCCGCTGCGTTTTGTCACCGCCGCCAGCCTGTTTGACGGCCACGACGCCGCCATCAACATCATGCGCCGCCTGATCCAGGCGCAGGGCTGCGAGGTGATCCACCTGGGCCACAACCGCAGCGTGCTGGACATCGTCCGCGCGGCCATCCAGGAAGACGCCGACGCGATTGCGATTTCCAGCTACCAGGGCGGCCACAACGAGTACTTCCGCTTCATGATCGACCAGCTGCGCGAGCGCGGCGCCGGTCACATCAAGGTGTTCGGCGGCGGTGGCGGCACCATCACGCTGGACGAAATCGCCGAGCTGGAGGAATACGGCGTCGAGAAGATCTACCACCCCGACGACGGCATGGGCCTGGGGCTGGTGGAAATGATCGAGGACGTGGTCGAACGGGCAGGGCGCGACCGCGTGGCCCCCGAGGACCCGGAAACCCTGCGCCGCGAGAACGCCAACGACGTCGCCGCCGTGCTCAGCATGATCGAGGAAGAGCGCTACGGTGAAGCCGAGCTGAAGATGAAACGCCACGAGTGGGCCGGCGCACCGAAGCAGGCCCCCGTCATCGGCATTACCGGCACGGGCGGCGCCGGCAAGAGCTCCGTCACCGACGAGATCCTGAACCGCTTCCTGGCCTGCTTCCCGGGCAAAAACGTGGCCGTGCTGGCCGTCGACCCCACCCGCCGCCGCACCGGCGGCGCGCTGCTGGGCGACCGCATCCGCATGAACAGCCTGCGCTCCGAGCACGTCTACATGCGCTCGATGGCGACGCGGCGCCAGCACCTGGCCACCAGCAAGATGCTGAAAGACGCCGTGGACTTCCTGAAATCCGCCGGCTTTGATCTCGTCATCGTCGAGACCGCCGGTATCGGCCAGAGCGACTCCGAGATCGTGGATCTGGTCGATTTCCCGGTCTACGTCATGACCAGCGAATTCGGCGCCCAGAGCCAGCTGGAGAAGATCGACATGCTCGACTTCGCCGAGCTGGTCATCCTGAACAAGTTCGACAAGCGCGGCGCCGAGGACGCCCTGCGCGACGTGCGCAAGCAGTGGAAACGCAACCACCTGAAATTCGACCTGGCCGACGACGACGTGCCGGTCTACCCGACCATCGCCAGCCAGTTCAACGACCCGGGCGTCACCTGGATGTTCGCCAACCTCACGCGCCTGCTGCGCGAGAAGCTGGACCTGCCCGAAGACCAGTGGACCGCCGACCTGGACACCACCGTCAAGGAGCCCAAGGCCACCGTGCTGATCCCGCCCGCGCGTACAAGGTACCTGGCCGAGATCGCCGAGCAGGGCCGCAGCATCAACGCCGACATCCAGCGCCAGGCCGAGGCCGCCAGCCTGGCGCAGCACTACTACGAGACCCTGAAGGACCTGGGCGACCCGGACCTGCCGCCGCCGTTCCACGCCTTCCCGAGCGCGGTGACGAACCCCACGCCGGCCGCGGGCGGCGCCGACGCGGAATCCACCGAGGACGCCGACCACCGTGTGCCCGAGCACCTGCGCCACCGTGGCCGCAGCGTGCTGGCGGAGCGCTACAACGCCCAACTGGCCGAGCTCAGCCCCGAGGCGCTGGCGCTGCTGAAAGCCTGGCCGGAACGAAAGGAAGGCATCCGCACCGAGCAATACGAATACCAGGTGCGCGGCAAGACCATCACCGGCAGCAACTACCGCGAGAGCCTGTCGCACCTGCAGATCCCCAAGATCGGCATGCCGAGAGACGCCGACTGGGGCGAACTGCTGAGCTTCCTGATGCGCGAAAACCTGCCCGGCAGCTACCCCTACACCGGCGGTGTGTACCCCTACCGCCGCACCGGCGAAGACCCGACAAGAATGTTCGCCGGCGAAGGCACCCCCGAGCGCACCAACCGACGGTTCCACTACGTGAGCAAAGGCCAACCCGCCGCCCGCCTGAGCACCGCGTTCGACTCGGTCACGCTCTACGGCGAGGACCCGGCCACCCGCCCCGACATCTACGGCAAGGTCGGCAACAGCGGCGTAAGCATCGCCACGCTGGACGACATGAAGAAGCTCTACAGCGGCTTTGATCTCTGCGCGCCCACCACGTCGGTGAGCATGACGATCAATGGTCCCGCGCCGATGATCCTGGCGTTCTTCATGAACGCGGCCATCGACCAGCAGGTGGAGAAGCACCTGAAGGCAGAAGGCCAGTGGGACCAAGCGCAAAAGCAGATCGACGACTACTTCAAAGACAGAGAGCGCCCTAAATACCAGGGCGACCTGCCCGAAGGTAACGACGGTCTGGGCCTGGGCCTGCTCGGCATCACCGGCGACAAGCTGGTCGACGCCGACACCTACGCCAGGATCAAGGAAGACACGCTGAGCAAAGTGCGCGGCACCGTCCAGGCCGATATCCTGAAAGAGGACCAGGCCCAGAACACCTGTATTTTCAGCACCGAGTTCGCCATGCGCATGATGGGCGACATCCAGCAGTACTTCGTCGACCACAACGTGCGCAACTTCTACAGCGTCAGCATCTCCGGCTACCACATCGCCGAAGCCGGCGCGAACCCGATCAGCCAGCTCGCGTTCACCCTGAGCAACGGCTTCACCATCGTCGAGTACTACCTGGCCCGCGGCATGGCCATCGACGACTTCGCCCCCAACCTGAGCTTCTTCTTCAGCAACGGCATGGACCCCGAATACACGGTGATCGGCCGCGTCGCCCGCCGCATCTGGGCCCGCGCCATGCGCGAGCGCTACGGCGCCAACCGCCGCAGCCAGATGCTCAAGTATCACATCCAGACGAGTGGAAGGAGCCTGCACGCCCAGGAAATCCAGTTCAACGACATCCGCACCACGCTGCAGGCGTTGTATGCATTGTTCGACAACTGCAACAGCCTGCACACCAACGCCTACGACGAAGCCATCACCACGCCAACCGAAGAAAGCGTGCGCCGAGCCGTCGCCATCCAGATGATCATCAGCAAGGAACTGGGCCTGAACTACTGCGAAAACCCCTGGCAAGGCAGCTTCATCGTCGATGAATTAACCGACCTGGTCGAAGAAGCCGTCTACCAGGAATTCGAACGCCTCTCCGAACGCGGCGGCGTCCTCGGCGCCATGGACACCATGTACCAACGCTCCAAAATCCAGGAAGAATCCCTCTACTACGAGCACAAAAAGCACGACGGCTCGTTGCCGTTGATCGGTGTGAACACGTTCCTGGGCGGGAAGGACCCGCATGCCGAAGGCGGCGAGCTGGAATTGATGCGATCTACCGATGCTGAGAAAGACCAGCAGGTGGAGAATGTCGAGACCTACCGCTCAGCGCATGGGGATGAGAGCGGGGCGTTGCTTAAAGAGCTGCAGGATGTGGCGCGCAAGCGGGAGAATACGTTTGAGGCGCTGATGGCGGCGGGGAAGGTTTGCAGCCTGGGTTCTATGTCGCACGCACTTTATGAGGTCGGCGGTGAATATAGGCGGAACATGTAGTTGAATGGTTAACTCTGTAAAAGCCCTAATAGGTAAAAATCTTGACCTGTCCCGAGAGCGTGCGTTGCTTCGCATCCGAATCCGTATGAGAAAAAATTGCAGATCAGCTTCTGATTCTGCGAAGTAATTCTGGTTTGGCGATATGATTAAGTCATTCAGTACCCCAATTTCTTGGGAGTCTAAACTTGGCTACGGTGTAAAGTTTGAAGAGTAGATAGCGAAGTTCGCATGATTTGAGAATCAATGAAAGTAAGGTCTCATTTTGAGGTTTTTGGAAGGAAATTCGTGCGGGTAGCAATTGAAAACTTTGGGCAGAAAGCCTTGAGATGGGAAACCTACAAGGCTTTTTTCGGCTTTCCTGTGCTCAAATTGCTGCTGGTTTGGTTCGCATTGGTTCCCATTTTGGCTACTTTGTTAGAGGGCATTCCGTCTCCGATATCTCTGAGTGTCGGGAAGGAAGAGTTTACTCTTCAACTAAGCTTGCCATTTAATTGGACAATTTTGTGGCTGTCTTCATTTTTCTATGCACTTGCGTTTTCAAGCTATTTGATTTGGTGCCCAAAATTTGTAAGAACCTACAATAGTTATTCTGACTATGAGGCTTACAAACATGATCCCCGTTGGCTTGTTTGGGAAGCTTATGAGCTCATCAAAAAGAAAGTAGGTTTTGAAAAATTTTTCAAGCGATTGGAAGACAAGGGGTTTGTTGAGACAAGGGACGATGTAAATGAGTTTAGTGCGGTTGATAAGCCTGAGGTATGTGCTGAATACACCCGGTATGTTTTTTCCGTGAAAGACCTTTGGTTTGAGCTCAAACTGCCTAGACCTGGTGCTTGCGAACTGAAGGTACAAAATGATGATAAGTCGATGTTTTGGGAAATCTTTGGAAGGTACTCTGAATCACGTAAGAAAACACGTTGGTTTATATTTTGGTTGTTAGTTATAAGTGCTTTGCTTTTCTTGATTGTCCTAATTCAACATATAGCCGTTGGGGGTATGTATGTTTTTGAACATTTCTTTGGTACAAATTGAATTCATATAACTACTACGCTGGATTAACCAGTCAACTTCCGTTTTGTTCTATTCCACTAAGGTTAGATTCATTCAATAAATGTCAATTTGGATGTGCGTACTGTTTTGCGATGACAAGGCAGGGATTCGGTCGTAACGGTAAATTTAAGATTGCCAATCCCGAGGTGCTCGATGCGCGACTTAAACGAGTAGGTAATGGAATTATTCAGTCTTCGCTTGATGAGTTTTTAGCTCGAAAAATACCATTCCAAATGGGTGGGATGTCGGACCCTTTTTCGCCGATCGAAAATAAGAAGCAAGTAAGCAAGAAGCTTATCGAGGTGCTAAACAAATACTCTTATCCATTCATAATAAGCACCAAATCCAAGTTGGTCTCGACGCCTGCATATATTAATTTACTGGCAAAGGCTAATTGCGTGGTTAGGTTCTCTACGACGGTTGTAGACCAAAAATATCGCGCTCTTATCGACCTTGGCTGTTCTTCTTTTAGTGAAATTTGTGATTCTGCATCGGACCTCTCTCGAGAAGGGGTGCCTGTTTCTTTTAGGTTTCAACCAGTTATACCGGGCTTTGAGCAGCATGCATTTTCGATGTTGCGCGAGGCTAAATCATCAGGAGCGCGTCATGTTTCAGTCGAGTTTCTAAAAGTCCCCATTGACGCTAACCAAAAGTTCGGAAAGGTATTAATACGACTGTTTCAGGAAGATCCTATTGGGTGGTATAGATCGATGGGTGCGCGCAAGCAAGGGAGAGAATACATTCTACCGCTCAATTATCGGCACGATTTCCTGGTTGCTTTTTACTCGTTAGCAAAGAGACTTTCGATCAATATTGGTTTTGCTGATAATGATTTGCTATTACATTCAGATGGTGGAACGTGTTGTAGCGGTAGCGACATTTTTCTTAAAAAAACAGCATTCTTTGAAGCAAACATTGTTGCTTATGCAAAAAAGAAAAAGGTTGGCGAAAACTTGATTTATTCAGATTTGATTAAGGTGTGGTTTCCTGAACGTTCTATAGATCGGCATCTTAACTCAACCGCGCGAGTTAATAGCGGAAGTCCGGATAGGCACGCGAGTTGGCCGGACTATTTAAGAAAAATGTGGAATGGCGAGTGGGGTGTCTATTCGCCTAATTTTTTTGACGGGGTAGCACTGTCTGATGGGGTTTGTAAAGAGGGACTCCCAATCTATCGACGAGAGGCCACAGAGTTTTCTCGTGCGCTTGAGTTGAATGATCAGGGGATCTCGTAACGTAAGGTTCCCCCAGATAGGCTTAGTTAAATCTAAGAAGTACAAGCTTGTGGAGCTTTACTCAGTTTTCAAAGATCTTGTGGATAGTGATAATAAAAAACCAGTTTGCTATACGGAATACTTGTAACTACGCGTTCCTGTCGCAATCGCTGAGTTTTTAGCTTTGGCTACCATGCTCGTGCTGCGTGGCAAAAGGGCAATGTTCAGTTCGACGTTACCGCCTTTTGCCAGCCACTCATCAATTTTTGGAATTTCTAGATTTAATTTCGTTTCAAGATTTAACACGCCGCTCACATTCAGATCCAATGGTTTAGTGCTTTGTTCGATGAAACCTGACGTTTGCGGTCGTTTTAGGCCTTCGGTAGGTGATGGAGTTCTAGAAATCCATGCACGAAGGGTTACCGGCCTTAGGTTTTTCGGAACGTAGCCATCAATCGTTACTGAAAGCTCATATCGTTGTAGCGGCACAAGTTTTGTACCAATACGGCCTTTTAGTTTTAGACGCGTTTTTCTTTTCTTCATAGTGTTCCACACAGAAGTCAATTCGCGCCCAATTTGCTTAGCTTCAGTTGACTTTAGGCATTCTGCTAGCTCGTCAGAAAATTCACTAAACTTTACCGGGATGTGGATAGGCGTATTTTCTGTAAACTGCTTTGAAGGTGGGTTTCCGTTCGAAAGTGCTTTTGGCCAAGTGGGGTCAATGACAACAACCTGGAGTTTTCTTAACCTAATTTGCTCGATAATAGCGGCCCGCAAATACTCATCTCGTAGACTGTGCCCTATCACAACAAGGCAACGTGCTTTTGAAATGGAGCTTAGAAACTGAGAGTAAAGTGCGAAAAAGTTTTGATCATAAATGTCTTTAAATCGAGTGGGAAAAATCAGCAACCGCTCAACTCTTGACCCAAGCTTGTTAAACTGTGTGTCCGTATCAAGCTTTTCAATTTCGTTGTTCTTGTCTTTGTACCAAGTTACGGATCCATGAAGCTTTATTAGCGTTAGCCCTTCTCCTGATGGGAAATTTATTTCCGGGTTCCAAATAAACCTCCTTGCAGTTTGGGAAAAGTTGTCATGCAAGGGGATACCCAACTCTTCAGCAACGTATTCGAAAGCAAAATCGTAGTTTGTGGTAAAGACAGGATGTCCCGTTACTGAGACAGCACGAACAAGTTGTTCTAGGTCCGAAAATGCGGCTGCTCTATTGAACCGAAAACACTGTTCTGCAAGAAACTTAAGAATTCCATCGCGGGTTTTTTTTACTTCATTTCGGCTCTCCTTTAGCTTTGTTTCGAACTGATCTAGCTGGTTCTTTCCTCCTCGTGGAGCAACGATTGACTCAAAGAATTTTTTGAGAGTTCCTCGGCTGGCATCAATAATGGTGTTCGAGGCAAGAAGAAATTCTTCTAAGTCTTTTTTAATCTCCAAATTGTCGATGAACTGCTCGCAAACCTTTTTCTCTTCTTTTGAAAGTTTTGTGCCAGATTGGCTTCGATAGGAATCAAACATCTCCCCCATTGCTGGAATATCAATAGAAATTGAAGCACCGGCGCCAACAAGCAATACGACATCCTGACTATTTGATGTTTTCAAGACTTACCCCCTTGCAACTTACAAATGAGCGTTGTTTGATTTCTTAAAGCAGTAAACCCTAATCCTGTGCTGTGAATCAATTTGAGGAACCCGAAAAGAAGTGATTTTCTAAACTCAACTAGTGGTTTCTAAACCTCTAAATGTCGCTATTTCAAAGTGATGGGCGGTCTTTGAGCAAGTAAAATAAACAAAACACCCCTTCTGCCCCCGCGTCATCAACGTCCGATAAGTATTCTTGATCACCCGGTCGGCCAGGGCCCGCGCGCGCTCCGGGTCTTCCTTCAGCATTTTCTTGTAGCCGCGGATCGTTTGGTCTTGGGATGAGCGTTTTGAGGCGTCGGTGATGACGGTGCCGTCGCGGACGGTCAGGTCGGGGCCGATGATGACGCCGACGTAGTCGAGTTCGAGGCCCTGGCAGGTGTGGATGCAGCCGACTTCGTTGACGGAGTTGGGGGCGATGGCCCAGAGGCTGCCATCTTTGACCAGGTTCCAGGGCATTTCGAAGTCGTGTTCGGGGATGGCTACGTCGTGGATGCTGGGGTCCTTCTTGCCCTTCCAGTCCCAGCAGTAGCCGGCGACGATGCGGGCCTTGTTGGTTTGGTAGTTCTTCTCGGCGATCAGGCGTCTGAGTTCGGTGGGGGAGTCGCAGACGCGGAAGTCGTAGTCGATGTCGTCGAGTGTGGTGTTGGCGGTTTGGCGGATCTGTAGCACGTGGTCGAGCCAGGCCAGGTAGCCGTCGGAGCCGTTGCACCTGAATTGCGATTCCAGGGCGAGTTCGGTGACCTGGGCGTTGGCGCGGTGGGCCCAGGTGCGGATTTCTTCGCGTGTGCCGATGTCTTTCAGGGTCACGCGCTGGTCTTCGTCGATGAAGAACACGCTGCAGTGGGCGGCTTCGATCAGTTCCTTGACCTGGTTTTCGCCCAGGTTGCCGTACAGGCCGGATTTCTCGTTCAGGCGGTGGGCCTCGTCGACCACCAGCACGTCCATGCCGTTGGGCTCGGCCTCGGTGTAGCTGCCGGAGCCTTTGAACATGTTCGTGATATGACTCTTTTTGAAGCTGCCAGTGAGGCGGGCCTCGTAGACGGCGCGGGGGGCGGCGTTGCGGGTGACGTAGTGCACCAGCTTTTCGCGGCCGGTGAGTTCGACCAGCAGGTTGATGGCCACCACGGACTTGCCGGTGCCGGGGCCGCCTTCGACGATCAGCACCTGCTTTTTGCCGTCCCGCGACTTGTCGGCCAGGGCCAGGGCGGTCTCGTAGACCAGTTTCTGGTCGTCGATCAGCTGGAATTCGCGGTTGCCCTTCAGCAGGCTGGCCAGGTGGTCGGCCAGGTTCTTGGACGGCTTAAGTTTGCCGTGGTCGATGCGGTAGAGGATCTTCGAGCTGTCGCCGTGGCGGATGTACTGGCGGATGAACTGCTGCAGGCGCTCGGCGTCGCCGCGCAGGAAGGCCGGGGCCAGGGCGGTGTGCTGGCGGTAGTGCTCGGCGTTGATCACCGTGCCGTCTTCGCAGTTGTGCAGGTAGGCGCAGGGCTTCAGGTTGATCTGGTCCTGCTGCACGGTTTCGTTGAAGTCCTGGATCAGGCTGGCGTAGGTCCAGGCCTGGTAGCTGGGGTGGGGCACCTCGCGGTGGGCGCCGCCGACGTAGGTCTCGACGATGGCGTCCTTGGGCGTGGCGGTCACCTGGGTCCATTGCTTCAGCTCGACGATGATGACCGTCTCGTTCCTGTCCTCGTCCAGGCCGGAAAGAATGAAGTCCACGCGCTTGGCGGTCAGGGGGATGCGGTACTCGATGGCGACGCCCGCATCGTCGGGGGTGCCGGCGCCGAGCAGGGCGTTGTTCATGTACTGCAGCGAGTTCTTCCACGACTCCACCTCGGCCCGGGCCACGCCGTGGCCGGCGCGCTGGCGTAGTTCGGCCAGTATCCGTTCCTCGATGACGTTGGCGAAGACGTCTTTGGTGAACTGGGCGCGGGTGGCGCTGTAGATGATCATGGAATCCCCCCCCTCTGATTACAGCTTACGGATTTTGGGGGGGGATTGGTATGACGTAATGGTAAGTGGCAGGCAACCGTGAGAGGTTCTGCCTAATTCTCACACATGACTAGGGCACGTCTGTTTTCGGCTACTCATGGGAGAGAAATCATGAAACTTGTCATTCGTCAGCTCGCAATGCTTTGGTGCGGCCTTTGGTTGGTCGCCGTGGAGGCGGCTGAATCGCCGGCTATCCCTGTCAACTATTGGAGCTCCGGAGGTGGGGGAGGCGTCAACAAGATGGTTGGCTGGGAGTTCCAGCCGACATCCGACATCCTGGTATCGGCACTCGGTGTTCTGGATGTCACCTGCACGGCCGACCATCCTGCTTGTCCTGACGGTATGTCCCAGGATCACGAGATAGGTATCTGGGAAGCGGACACCCAGACGCTTGTCGCATTCACGATAGTTCCGACCGGGACATCTTCACGAAAGGTCGATGTTTTCCGCTACGTGGACATTACGCCCATTGAGCTGACGGCCAACCAAAATTACGTTATAGCCTCGTACAACCCGGCGCCTGATGACGATGGATTCGCGTTTGGCGCAAATGTTCCTGCGGCGGATATTCCATTCGATTCAAGATTGGCATGGGTACAGAGCCGCTACTTGCCGTTTATCAATGGTTTCCAGTTTCCAAATGGGGGTACCGAGTACGCGGGACCGTTTTTGGGGCCGAATTTTTTGATCTATGAGGAAGACGAACCTGCGGATTCCGATGGCGACGGCGTCATCGACGAGGATGATATCTGTCCTGGGGGTGATGACAACGTCGATTTTGATGGTGATCTTGTGCCTGACTTCTGTGACCCATGCCCACTCGATGCAGCGAATGACGCCGATGGTGACGGAGTCTGTGGCGACGTCGACGTCTGTATGGGGGGTGATGACAGCCTGGACCTGGATTTCGACGCCACACCGGACTTTTGTGATGTATGTCCACAAGACCCGGAAAATGACGCCGATGGCGATGGAGTTTGCGAACTGGATGACAATTGTGAAGTGGTCTGGAATCCGAGCCAGATTGATTCCGATGGGGATTCCTACGGTGACGCCTGCGACACGGACAACGACAACGACGGTGTGCCGAATGAAGCCGACAACTGCGAGTTTGATGCAAATCCTGGCCAGGAAGACTGGGACGGTGACGGCGCGGGCGATGTGTGTGACGCAGACTCCGATGGGGACGGTGTCGTGGATTCAATTGACCAGTGTTTGAATTCTCCCCCAGGAGACCCCGTGGATGGCGCCGGGTGCACTATTTCCGAACTCTGTCCTTGTGAGCACCCCGTGTCGGGGAGCAAGTGGAAGAATCATGGCGCGTATGTTCGTTGCGTTGCCCACACGAGCGAAGACTTTGAGGATGCAGGTCTGATCTCGGAGGTGGAGAAAGACGCCATTGTTTCAACTGCCGGTCAGTCGGAGTGTGGCAAGAAGCACTAAGTTTTGCGCAAAACCTAAGCTCCCGGTCCTTTCAGGGCCGGGAGTTTTTTTGTATGCAAGTTTCGTTACAGGTGTATTGAGGACAACCTCGATAATTCCATCTCCAACTGGTCAGGTGAGAGAAACCGGGCAAAATGCACACAAGGGTTATATCCATAGAGGAGGGATATACCCATGAGAGCAATGCTGCTTCTGATGCTTTTCAGTTCGCTTTCTTTCGCCGAGACGGATAATTCGATTATTGAGTTGCCGGTGTACAAGTTCATGCCGGACGTAACCAATGTCAAGCTGGTCACGGGTAAGGAGACTGTAATCCTGCAGTTTGATTCAAATACAACCGCCGCAAGTTTTGACACAACGATTGTTCGCGACCTGCCGGAGATTCCGTTTGGAATCACGTCGAACAAGGAACTGGAAAAAATGGCTGGTCAAAATGCCAAGAATTTTGTCGTAGCGGGCACTTGTGTTGCAGTTGGATTAGATGAGGACTGTCGCAAGACTTTCGAGTTGAGTGGTTTTGTGCTGCCCCCGGGAGACGGTTTGAGAATCAGCGCTACGTTCCTAGCTGAAACACAAGAAAGCGATGGGAATGGTGGCCAGGTCACGAAAAGGGAAACACTGACTAAAACGTATCAACTCATGCGTTTGCCAAAAGGACAGTTTCGATTTGGCGTGGGGACGTTTTTTGTCCTTTCTGGTGAGGATGACTACTTCACCCGTGCCGTGGACGGTGGTTTTGAAATTGCTTCTGGGTCCGGCGATAGTGCAAAACTCAACCTGACTGCAACCGCGACGTGGCTCCCGAACAATTACATAAAGGATTCTCAATGGGCTCATGGACCCACAATCGGTATAGGAACGGACGCTAATGACGTCAGTGTTTTCCTTGGGTGGAGTTTGATATTCCAGCGTGCATGGACCATCACGGCCGGTGTCGCAGGGGTCCAGGAATCAGAGCTCATCTCGCGCTATGAAGTGGGCCAAGTTGTTATGGAACAGCTCGATGCAGATTCGCTGGTTAAAGATTCATATCAGGCGAGACCCTTCATAGGATTGTCTTGGTCGCCAAAGGCTGACTGACCTTGCTTTTATAGAACGGTGGCGCTCTACCTGGAATGTGTATGGTTTCCCTGGCAACCGAAGGGAAGGCCATTTATCTGTCGTATTCCTTGTAGATAGGCGCGCTGAATGGAGCGCTAGAATTATCCTGTCGGTGGGGTGTGACGGGGCGAGTTTCTCCCAATTGCATTAGAGTTAAAGCTGCTTGTTGGGAATTAGGAGATCGTATGGCGAGCATTCGTGCGCAGGCGTTTTTCGGTCTGGCCGTCATGTCGATCGTTGTGTCTTCGCTTGTGTTGGTGTCGTGCTCTCGCGAGCCTACAAAATTGCACGACATTACCAAAACCTTCATTCAACCAATTACTGTTGGTGATGAATTTGTGGTTCCAGCCACCGGGTTCGGTGAGCCAGGGGTATTCCTTGAGTTGATTGGCCACGATGTGGTGATCCGTACGGTTGTTGCTGACGAATTAAGTCAGCACTTTTTCCAGGTACCCAACAGTCGCTTGCCACCAAAGTATGTCGACCTTTCTGTAATCGAAAACCCTGGAATGGCCAGCGTGAAAGTCCAGGTCAGCCAGGCAACAGAGAATGCGCGACTTTCCTTACGTGTATTCAGGGTCGAAGGAGGGGTTGCCGCGACGAAACTGGTCAAGGCATTCCGATTGTATTCTGAGGCGCTGGAGGTTGATGCTGAAGGTGAGCGACTCAATCCAGAAAGCGTAATCCTGCTCAGCCAGGCGGCCGACTTGTTTGAGAAAGGGGGCCGTGCGGATATGGCCAGATGGTCCCGTGCTATCGCTGCCAAGTACCAGCTGTGGCCAGACCTCGATTTTGGCGCTTCATTACGCACGACGGAAAACGCCTTGGCATCGATGCCTGAAATGGCCAGTTTTTCACTGGAATTGATGCTTCGGAATCTGCGTGGTGTCTTGCTGACTGAAATCTGTCGGGACAACCCATATCCGGATCTTCTCGGTGCCCGGGAAGCGGCACTAGAAGAATTTTCACGCGCCGCTTCGCTTGCCAAATCCGCGGGTTGGGATTATGAGTATGCTTGGGCCCGAAACAATTCGGGGATCACTAGTTTTTATATGGGTCGCATGGTTGCGAGCCTGGCGCACTATGACGCGGCGTTTGAGGTGGCCAGCTCGCTGGGCGATGACTGGTTTATTCAGCTCATCAAGCACAACATTGCGAATACCCGGGATCAAAAACGAATCCGGAATGACCTGTTGGCATCGTTACCGGAGCGTCGGGCCGAAGTTACGGAGCAACGGCGATCAGGCACGGTCGGAACCCTGTCGCACGCCCTGATCGCAGTCGGTACAACCTACCTCCAACTCCATATGTTCCCCGAAGCAATCGAAGTGCTGTCCGAAGCGCTCGATCTCCATGACCCGGTGGAGGAGTTGCATGAATCGAGCCGGGCATACCTTTGGTTGGCACAGGCGTATCGGGCCATGGGTAACCGTGAGCGAGCTGGATTGGTCCTTACAGAAGCGATCACCCGATTGGAGCGGGCTGGCTCCTGCAAATTCCTGGAGCAGGCGTATGGCATGAAGGCCCAGCTGGCCAGGTTTTCGTCAGATAAGGAAGCGCTAAAGCATGCCCGCCAGGAACAGCAACGATACTTGTTGACCGATGAAGACCAGGCATCGTTCGCCTATGAACGTGCGCGGGACCTGCTGGCTTTCGACGTGGAGTACGACAGTGCCTTTGAACAGGCAATTTCCACGGCGGTGAACCGGGCCACCGAATTACCTGACGGAGTGATGCGCTCATCGCTTCTGCTCGGCGCCTGTTCGATGGCAGCCGAGCAGAAATTGAAGCCTGCCGGCTGTGCACTTTCAGGACTAAGGGCTCACTACGATCGACTGCTGGCCCAATCAACGCCTAGTACCGAACTCGGGGCCATGCAGGATTGGGCACGGCTACAAGAGGCCACTGGAAGCGAAGAATTCGCGGTCGAGACTTACAGACGACTTGTTGCACGAATCGGCGAGTACCGTCGGGCGTTACCCGGAGTACTCGGAAGCTGGTACTGGGAAGGTAGGGCCGGCATTTTCGATCGTTATCTTTCGCTACTGATTCAGAAGGACCTTCGGCACGGAAACTCAAGTCACTCACTGGCCGCTCTGGATTCATTGAGAAACCTGGATGCAAGCGCCCGCTTGCGTGGACCTTCGCATTCGTCCGAATTCGAATTGCGGACGATGGTTTTGTCTCTTGATGCTCAGGAAGACACAGTCACTGCTGATCGGGTTCGGCGGCAAATTGACCTGCAACTCGCGCAACTATCCACGGACCGAAAGGCATTCGAACCCACCAACGCGGAAGAGGTCGAGTATTGGCTGAGGTCACTCCCGGAGTACGCCGCCGTGGTCGCGTTTCACTTCGCTGCGAATGATGTTTGGCGTTGGTATGGGACGGCGTCAGGCGGTTACTCACTGGCTCGCGTAGGTGAGCGGGATGATATAGAACAACAACTTGGGGAAGCGCTCAACGAACTGCGCGTCTTCGCTGGGCGGCCAACCAAGCCAGCCGTCAAACGAGTTTCCCAACGACTGTTTGGTGGGCTTTCAGAATCTCCACCAGAGCTGTTGGTGCACCTCGCAGCTGGTCCGTTAAATGGGTTTCCACTCAATGCCTTGCAATGGAACGGTGCTGCGCTTCAAACGACGACTGTCGTGGCAATCGCGCAATCGGCAGCGGCAATGACACGAATCAATGGAATTTACGAGGCCGGGCCGAATTTTTCGAGCGCGTTTGTCGCGGGTGCATACGGGGTAACTACATCCGGCTTGTCAGGATTGCATGGTGTGGAGAAGGAATTGGCGCTCATCAACGAGCACCTTTCGGCGGTAGAAATCGGGCAGTATTTAGGCGCAGCGTTTGATCGCGCTGCTGTGGCTAGTCAGGATTTCCAACAAGCGGAACTGATCCACCTGGCTAGCCATGCCAGCACTGACTTGGCGTACCCGGAACTTTCCCGGCTCTATCTGGGGTCCTCACAGTCAAACGCCGACTTTCTGACACCCATTGCCCTGTATGGCACGCCACTGAACGCTAGATTGGTTGTTCTAAGCGCCTGTGAGACGAGTGGACAGAGCCGTTTCACCTTTGATAGCAATGTCGGCTTTGTTTCGTCATTTCTCAACAATGGCGCGGATGTCGTGATGGCGACACTATGGCCGATAAGCGATGAAGCGACATCAGTCTTCATTTCCTACTTTTATCAGCAACTGGCGAGTGGCGAGTCCATCGCGCAAGCCCTGAAGTTGGCGAAGAGTGGTTCTTCCGTGTTTGCGTCAGAATCTAACGAGTCTATTGTTGCCGCGTTTCAACTCTACGTGCGGTGATCGCGGAAGAAAACCACATTAGTTTGAGCCGTGAGAGTGCCCGTTTCCGAGGTCAAAGGCTTTTTGTGATGAAGGCACTTTGGTTGGTCGCTCCTCGAAAAGATCGATGGCACACTGCAAATCTGTTTTTGTTTCACCGCATTCTCCCTCATAAGTCAGAAAGGCAATGTTTTGATTTCTGGGGAAGCTCAAAATTTCATTGCACGCTAGTTTTTCCTTTTGCTTGTTTGAGTCTTTGTACTTGGAGTCGCAGAATATTTTTTCCACTTTTTCATCGCCAGAGTCTGGGTGACGCCAAAAGACTATAAAAAGGGGATTCTTTGATGGTTCGACTTCCCCGTATACCAGGTAGTACTCCTTCCCATCACTGGCGGTATAGCAGTGCCCATTTGCGACGAAGTTTGTTAACGGAGAAGCCAGTTTGTTTTCAAGGGCAATTCCGATCACCCGGAATACATCAATGTGTTTTCCGTGACCAGGAACAATTGCGGATATGGCAAGAGGGTAGCCAGGCTTTGCCGATTTAGCGCGAGAGCCCTTGTCTTGGATGAAGTAAGCCCCCTCAACCGAGGAACCGTTGCATTCGTAAGCGTTATCTCCCTGGTTTTCATCTGAGTGAGGGTGGGCACCAGCAATTCCAGAACAGCTAACAAGTAAGCAGATGGCTGCTATCTTCCAATTGGATTTCATTAATCTCTCCTGAAATTGTTGTGTGCTAGTAGGTCGCAAACGCAGAACACATTGATGCAAAAGATGTTTTCATTTCCAAGCATAGTAGGATTTAATTAGAATTCATCATTGGGGCGCTCACTCAGGAAGTTTGTGTGACGTCAGCGAGAATCCTCTCACCAAAAGTAATTCTGGGGAGAACGTTTCCTTGAATGCCGACCTTGGGCTGGAAGTCGAACTTGCGCACCGGATTCAGAGCGGTGACCAACACGCCGAGCTCGTGTTGGTTGAGCGCTTTGCTCGGCCGGTGCGACTCATCCTGCTCAAGCGAACCAGCGATCCCCAGTTGGCGAGCGACTTGGCGCAAGACACTTTCGTCATAGTCATCAATGCGCTACGTCAGGGAAAGCTTCATAGCGCCAAGGCGCTTCCGGCATTCATCAGGCAAACCGCCATCAACCTGTCGATCGAGCATTTCCGGAAGGAAAAGCGCTACGTGCGGCAGGACGATGAGATAATTCAGCTGCAGGCGCCACATGTTGATCACAAAGCGGAACAGGTGGACCGACAGCACGCACGGACGTTGCTGGAGGCGGCCCTGGAACAGCTTGCCCAGCCGCGAGATCGTGAGATCCTCCACCGGTTTTATCTCCTCGACGAGGAAAAGCCCCAGATTTGTGATGCCCTGGAGTTGTCCACGGCGCATTTTGATCGGGTGCTGTACCGCGCAAAGCAAAGGATGCGAGAGTTGCTCAGAGACAATCTGGAATTGAAGTCGCTGCTGTTCGGAGGGCTTTCCGATGGCTGATGAACGACTTAACAGCGACTGGGTGGACGACTACATCCGCGGGCGGCTTAGCGAAGCTGAACAGACCGCGTTTGAAGAGCAGTTGATGGACGACCCGTCGTTGCAGGATGAACTTGAAGTGGCGCTTGCCGTCAGGTCAACGCTGCAAGGTGTGGATGCCCAGGATGAGGCTGCAACCGGTGCCGGTGCAATGCCGGATAATCGGAAGGACGGTTTCGCGCCGACCGGTCGATGGGCGCCTTATGCAATGGCAGCCAGCGTCGTGTTGGCGGTGGTGAGCGTCACACTACTCTGGCGTGAATCGGTCCGAACGGACGAGTTGCGTCGACAGGTAGCAGCCCTGGAGGCTCCTGTCACCGGCGTGCTTTCGGTGCCGGTGGATATTATGCGCTCGGCGGGTGGGCGAACGCCAGACGTCATCCTGGTTAAGCCTGAATCCGGCCTGGTGGTGTTCGATATCGAAGTCGCGCCGCGCTTTCGTTCGCTGCAAGACCTGGTTTTGAGTTTGCGTTCAGAAGACGGTTCTGAGGTGTTTTCCAGCAAAGTGACAGCTGATCGCCACGGTCGGGTGACCATCGCATTGCGAAGCGACCAGCTGCCGGTTGGGTTGAACGAACTGCATATGACGCACCCCGGGCTGGAAGGCCACGACGCGCGGCTCATTGAAGTTCGCGACCAGTAGTTCATTCACGCTATCACCTATCTCGGGTCATCTGACCTGGGGATCGGTAACTCCGGAAAGATCACTTTCCTCGGCGGTGTCGGGTTGCGTTCGCAGCGCAGGTAGTGGTGTGGCTTACATTTCGGCTGCCGTCGTGCTCCCGCGCTTTCGAGCGTGGCGGGATAACAGCCTGAAAGGTTGCAAACGAGCATCCAGTGAAGAATCGCCTGCCCAAGCATGGTTCACCTCCTGACTATCGCACGCCACCCAGGAATTGAGTGGCTTTGTTGTCAGGAGTGAGCGTTTTCGAACTAATCTCTCATGTAGGTGTGACAGGTGTGGCTGTATTTCGGACGTCCACACGACAATCTACTGAGTTTGAAAGCTGGGGCAGCAAGGCACCATATCAATTTCGAGCATTTGCCGGGCTGTTACGGCCTAGGTCACGTTACGCAGTCGCGGGCAGGGTCGTGCTGGCGTTCACGAGCACAACTCTCTACTGGTATACCAACGCTGAAAACGGTGAGTGGCGCCGGCAATTGGGCACGACCAGCGTGCCAATCGCCAACGTCTTGCAGATCAACCTCGATGCGGGTGTGTTTCGCGCCGAAATTTTTTGGCCAACACCGGATACCGGCGCCACGTTTTGGCAACGCCGCTTCGCCAAACTTCGCATCCTCAAACCGTCCCCGCGTACTGAACTTGCACGCCAAGTGAGAGAAATCCAGTTCCACCCTCACAAATTGTGAGTCCGACACCGGACGAGATTTTGAAATCTCCAAGCCTGTTCTTATGAAACAAGGCGAGGAGGATGTTTTTGGTAATGAATTGCTTTCTTTGCCGGTGATTCCGAACAGGGAGATTCTCAATGATTGTCAAACGACAAAGGTTTCAAACCGTAGTTGGAGCACTAGTGGGTTCAGTGCTTTTTTCGAATGTTCACACGGCGGTTGCCGCTGAACAGACCATTACTGTCAACGCCATTTTCGAAAAGAGCGTGTACGTTACGGATGCTTTTGGTTCAACGCTTGACTCGCTACCCGCGAATTTTTCCCTGGTATTTGAAGACAGTGATCCAGGAATCGTTGATCTGCCTGCGGGTACGCAAGTGAGGAGCGACGGAGCGATTAGTGTGGAGGGTGCGACGCTGGTTCCCCTGTCGGCGGTTGTCAGCCTAACTGCCACGATTGGTGATGGTGTTTGGGAGGATGTTTCGTCCATTGTTACGAGGGACTTGTTCGACTCTGGCTACTCGTACGCCGTTTTAGTCGATGGCGGGATCGAAAACCCAGTTGGTTTAGATATTTTGGTTCAGGACCTTTCAGTTGGCGCTTTGGAGTTTGGTTACTTTCTTTGGAATTGTAATTACACGACAGAATGTCTTACGACGAATACTGGCGAGGCTTATGACATTCATTCAGGAAACCACGGGTATATCCATTCCATAGAGCTAAGCCTGGACGGTTCTGAAGCCACACCGGAAGAACAAATCCTGGACCTTCAGGATGAAGTAGCCGTATTGGGAATCGACGCCGCGATTCTAGATGCAGTTTCGGCGAAGCTGGAGAAGCAACGAGGCAATAGCGGAGCGGCCTCAAATATGATGAATGCCTTCATCAATCGAATTGAAGCCCAGCGCGGTAAGCGACTTACAGATACACAAGCTGACGATCTCGTCGCCAGGGCGCAGGCCGTCATCGAGTCGCTTTAAACCAGGGGCCGTCCTGGACCAGGCTGGCGTAGGTCCAGGCCGGAGAGGATGAAATCCACGCGCTTGGCGGTCAGCGGGATGCGGTATTCGATGGCGACGCCCGCATCATCGGGGGTGCCGGCGCCGAGCAGGGCGTTGTTCATGTAGACCAGCGAGTTCTTCCACGACTCCACCTCGGCGCGGGTCACGCCGTGGCCGGCGCGCTGGCGGAGTTCGGCCAGGATCCGTTCCTAGATGACGTTGGCGAACACGTCCCTGGTGAACTGGGCGCGGGTGGCGTTGTAGATGATCATGGAAATCCCCCTCTAGTTACAGCTCACGGATTTTTGGGGGGATTGGTATGAGTGTGCGGGCCTAGTTCTGGTATTCCGTGTACTTCGCCGCGCTGCCCCGCACCTTGTCCGCGGGATACTTGGCCCGGTTCTCTTCCATCTTCTCCGTGACCGCCTGCTCGATAACGATGCCCAGATTGTCGGCCAGCCGCAGCAGGTAGATCTGCACATCGGCGATCTCGGTGGCGACGGCCTGGCGGGTGTTGTCGTCCAGGTTGGCTGATTGCTCCTGGGTCAGCCACTGGAAGTGCTCCAATAACTCGGCGACTTCGACGTTCAGTGCCATGGCCAGGTTCTTGGGGGAGTGGAATTGCTGCCAGTCGCGCTCGGTGGCGAAGGTTTGCAGTTCGGATTGCAGGCGATAGGTGTCCATCTGCTTTAATTGATTAGCTTTTCGTTTCAACGGCGGAACAAGTGGAGGACTCGAGTACCCAGTTGGTTGCCTGCGACAAGATGTCCTGTTGAATTGCACTACCTGCGTCGTCGTCAATCAGTACGTCAGGTTTCAACGAGCCTTCAATCTCCCTTCCATTGCGATCGGCCATCCTTGAGGTCGGAAGGACCAAGGCGGCGCCGCTTCCAACGGGGATCGGTGTATTCGCCGTTGTGTATCCGCCGGTGGGCGTTCCGAATGTTCGAGTATTTGGCGCGCCCTGAAAAGCGATCGCCGTCGCTTCACCCGAGCTTGAAGTGTCGCCTGAATATAGGACGGCGATTCGGGCAGTTTCGTTGATGGTGAAAGGGGCGTCGATGGCGACGCGTGTGTTGGCCGAGTCGGGGGTTTGAACCGAGATGGCGTCCGGTGCGAATTGCCAGGTTGCGGTATTGCCGCTGGCGTCGACGAAGCTGCCCAGCGTGGGTGCGCGCAGCAGCGGCGCCAGCGCGCCAAGCATGGTCCACATATTTCCGCCGGTGGTGCTGCGGAGGTCGACGATCCAGCCACAGGCACCTTGGCCGGTGTGGCTTTGTATCGACTCGTTGGATTGGTTGATGAATGATTTTCCCGGTACAGATTCCGGACCGTAATGCACCGGTGGCACTGCCAGCTGGACGACACCCGCCGACGGCATCGCAAATTCGATGTGGGCCTGGTCATCGCCGTTGACTTCACTGAGGTGGCCTGTAGTTTTCGGTTGTGCGAACGAGGCGTGCGAATCACCCAGCAAAGACACGGCGTAAGTCAGGGCAGGGTAGGTGTCTTCCACCGTCTGCGAGCCAGCCGCAGCATCCATGACCTGCTGCCGGAGGGTCGGCCAATCGATGTCGTCGCTGTCGACGTACCGCTGTTCCATCTGGTCCAGTGTATCTTCGACGTTGGTTCTCGCCACGTCTGACAACTTGGCACCGGTTTGTCTTTCAGCGAAGGAAAGGGCATCGAACCAGGCTTCACCCGGACCGATAACGATGGCACCGACGGTGACTGACTCGGCGTCCGGCAATGTGGGTATATCGAGGTTGACATGATGCCAGTCTGTGTCGCCGCGAACCGGCCGGTTACGCATGTCGTCCTGGAAAAGGCTGCCGTCGGGGCCTTTGACCGTCACCAGCAGGCTGGCGGTGCCCTCGATGCCGCGAGTGCGGATGAATCCCTGTAGTCGTGTTGGCGCGCCGTGGACACCTTCGGCGGCAATGCTTTGCGTCACCATCGTGCCAGATTTGGCTTGGTCGCCAGAGACAGACAGACTGAACTGGCCAGACAGAAAATGGTCGGGGTCGGCGGCAAGTTTATGCCCTGAGCCCGCTATGCTCCAGCCGGTGGGAAATGATGTCTCGTCGTCCCACTGCTCAAACCCCGCATTGACAACGGCCGTTGGGGTTTCCGAGTCACTCTCCGATTGAGCGCCAACCGGCATCGGCGCGAGCGCTATAACGATGCCGCAAAGGGCTATCCAAGGTTGTGCATTCCGGGACGTTGTTCCAAACATTTTGGCTCCCTCACTTACAAGTTTTGGGAAAGTTAGGTGATCTCCTCCGTTGACAACAGCTTACGGGTTTTGTGACAGATTTGTATGGCTGCGACCGGGGCGGAATGTTTGCAGGGGTTGTGGCAGTTTGACTATATGCGATCGAATGCGCGGCATTTGGGCTCAGGTCCGTAGCCCGTTTCTTTGGTTGCGGCGGTGGGGGTAGGGTTTGAGCCAATAGAGGCAATGTTGAGCAATTTACCCCATTTCTGGGGTGGTGTTGCCTCTATCATGTGTTCGGCGCTGGGTTGCCGAATCATTTACGAGAGACTGAAGTCGGGATTGAGCGCTGCCAAATGATTTACGAATCAGCAAGTCCGCATTGTCAGTTTGCGGAAATGCCAAGCCATATACGCGCGCACTGGGGCAGTTCAGGCTCAGCGAGGCCCCTTAGGCGAAAGATCTCGTATGCAAAGTGCAAAACAGTATTTGGCAATCCGTTAGCGTAATCGAGGGTTAACTGATCGAAGATGGTGATATTGGACAAGCCATTGATTCGGATTACTCCACCCACGTTCAAGGATTCATGGCTGCTGGTGAAGTGACCGAGTTCGTTTCGCAGGTTTCTTAGTTTCTCAACCTGTTTTAGTGCCGGGGAATTCTCATCGATTGCTGTTCCGAGGTATTTCTTTGGCCAGTCATGAATTTTTCGAGCAAGAGGAAAGGGTTTGGCCGTTTGAGCGAGGAACGTGCTTTCATGATGTTGATGGGACGCCTCGCTCACAACGACCCTGAAGTACGCATTTAGAAACGTCTCAATTACCGTGTTGGCCAATAGAACGGACAGCATGATTTCTCTTTTCATCTGAGTTCCGTCCGCCATTTGTGCGCGATTGATTGCTTCTGCCAACGCCATATTGAAGTTGTGAATCATGAAGTTGGGCGATGCGAGTGCTTCATCATCACGCATGAATCTTTTAGCCCCGTTGGGGTCTGTAACGGAAATACCTTTCAAGGTCTAATCCTATATGTCGCTGAGCGTCCTGGTCACCCTTTCGACGGGAAGGGGTCACGACCATGACTGTCGCTACGGCTAATTCGGCCATCCTTGTTGTGAATGCGCAGTTCGGTTTTCTGATTGCGACTGATCTCGCGACCTCGCCCAACGGCATCATTTTTGGTGTTGTGATGACTGCTTGCCCGGTTTGCGCCACCGCGCTTTACATCCCAGCCTCCTTTTGGGTTTGGTACGACATGATGGGTCTTTGGTCCGTTGCTCATAGTATTTCTCCAAGTCAAATAAAGTTGAATCGGCTTTTGATGACCGCTATAGTTTACATAAATGTTTAATATATGCAATTAATGTAAACCTGTGTAGGTGTCGTATGTTAGCGGAACGACTTCAACAAGCCCGTAAATCGGCTGGCCTGTCGCTGCGTGCATTGGCGGAGCAGGTCGACGTGTCGGCGATGATGATTTCCAAGTATGAGCGGGGCGTGTCGACGCCGTCGTCGGGCGTGTTGCTGGCGCTCGCCGGCGCCCTGGGTGTTCGTGTGGAGTACTTTTTTCGCACGGCGTCGGTGGAACTGGAGCGTGTCGAACATCGCAACCGGCATGTCTGGAAGCTGCCCAAGTCGGCGGAGGAGAAGGTGCTGGCCGATGTGCGGGATCAGCTTGAGCGCTGGCTGGCGCTGTACGAGGTGATTCCTGCCCCGTGGTCGGTCGAATTCACGTTGCCTCGTACCCTGCCTGCAGTGATCGAGCAGCTTGATGACATCGAGGCGGTCGCAAACCGCGTCCGTGAACACTGGGATCTTGGTCTTAATCCGATTCCCGACCTGATCGACACGCTCGAAGCTCGTGGGCTGAAAGTATTTACAACCCGGTACGACGATGAGCGGTTCGAGGGCATGAGCGCGATGGCGGGTGATCATCACGTCATCGTGGTTGGAGGTAACTGGTCGGGCGACCGGCAGCGGTTCACCGTTGCCCATGAACTGGGTCATTTGGTGCTGGACGAGCGACTGACGGACGGCATCGACAAGGAAGCTGCAGCGAACCGGTTTGCCGGTGCTTTCCTGGTTCCGGCTGAAAAGGTCAAGGAAGCGCTGGGTGAGCGGCGGCGGTCGCTGGAAGCGCGTGAACTCTACATTCTCAAGCATGAGTTTGGCCTGAGCATGGCGGGGTGGAGCTATCGTGCGCTCGACACGGGCGTGATTTCCAAGGCGACACAACGGGCATTCTGGAGCCTTTTTGCCAAGAAGGGCTGGAAGCAGAAGGAGCCTGGTGAACCGTTTCCTTCGGAAACGCCGCGGCTTTTCGAGCAAACCGTCTATCGGGCGCTCGGCGAAGGTTTTATTGGCGAGTCCAAGGCGGCGGAGTTGTTGTCGATCTCCGTTCATGAGCTCGCGGCGCGGCGTCGGATGGAGTCTGTAAATGGCGACGCTGGTCAGTGACGCAAACATCTTTATCGATCTGGATGTCGCCGACCTGACCCGGGCGCTGTTTCGCCTTGACGATGAAATCGTTACTCCGGATGTGTTGTACCAGGAAGAGCTGGCTGAGCATCATTCTGAACTCCCCGCGCTGGGGTTAAGAGTCGAATCACTGTCACCGGCCGGCGTCGAGGAAATGATGCGTCTTCGTGCGATGTACTCCCGGCCGGGTACGAATGACTTGCTTGCCCTGGCGCTGGCATTGTCCAATCGCTGGACCCTGGTGACCGGGGACGCGGATTTGCGAGACGTGGCCCAGACCGAGTTGGTCGTTGTTCACGGTACACTTTGGCTTGTCGAGCGTATGGTTCGTGAACGGGTAATCCCGGTACGCAGGGCGGAAGCGGGTTTCAAGCGCATGCGGTCCGATGGACGCCGGTTACCCTGGCCAATGGTGGAAGAATTACTGGAGCGATTGCGATGAGCAAAGGTGACCAAAAGACGAGTTCCCCGCGCAACTTGATCGAGGACAACCTGGACGATCTCGAGGACATTCACCTGGCCGGGAAAAGTTTGGAAGACCTGCGTGCTGGTAAGTCCTCAACCGTGAGCGCGGACGAGGTGTGGGGTGAGTTGGACGATTGAATTCGAGCGCTAGGCGGCAGGTTTACAAACCGAACGCCTAGTCCTGGTATTCCGTGTACTTCGCGGCGCTGCCCCGCACCTTGTCCGCGGGATACCTGGCCCGGTTCTCTTCCATCTTCTCCGTGACCGCCTGCTCGATATCGATGCCAAGCTTGTCGGCCAAGCGCAGCAGGTAGATCTGCACATCGGCGATCTCGGTGGCGACGGCCTGGCGGCTGTCGTCATCCAGGTCGGCGGATTGCTCCTGGGTGAGCCACTGGAATTGCTGCCAGTCGCGCTCAACGGCGAAGGCTTCGAGGTCTGCCTGGATCTTGGTGGTGTCCACTTGTCGCTCCGCAAATGTCCCCTGTTGGTGCAGTTTTTGCGCCAACAGGGTCTGAGTGCAAACCCGCACTCACAGCGGTTGCTGACGGCCTTCGGTGCTACCATTCCAGAAAACAAACTTGGAGTTCCCGCCGGATGAGAATTTTCGTGCTGTTTGTCGCAACACTGGTCAGTGCATCCGTGCTGGGCCAGGGTTTTGACGATGCTGTGCTGCAAACCCCGGTTCCGCAGGGTGATGGACTCGACGGTTTCAGCGACTTCGACTTCATGCTGAACACCCTGTTCAACCTGACCCTCGCGGCGGTGCTTGGCGCGCTGATCGGCTTTCACCCCAAGTCTGTGCAGACCGCCGACACGCTGAAGGAAATCGAGGCGCCGAAGGTGGACATCATGTACGCCACGATCGGCGCTTTGATCGGCATCATGGTGGTGAAGTACGGGCTGGTCATCGGCTTCGTACTGTTCGGTATCGGCGGCCTGATCCGGTTCCGGACCGTGATGCGCTCCGCCAACCTGACCGGCCAGGTCATCCTGGTCACGCTGGTCGGCCTTTCCTGCGGGCTGGACCTGCCACACGTGGCGGTTATGGCCACGGTGTTCGGCTGGGTGTTGATGTACATCCTCGAATGGCGAATCACCTACCGCATCGACATTCGCTCGTTACCGGAGGAAACTATGGCCGAGTCCGCTGACGCGTACCGCCAGGTGCTGGAGGAACACGGCTGCAAGATTCTCGGCGAGCAGAAGCGGCCGGGTTCGGGACGCATACGGTTCATTTTCCGGCCCGGGGCCAAGGAAAGCCGGGAGCATATTGGCAACCTGCTTGAAAGCCAGGTCGACCCGTCGCTGCAGGGCCTGGTGGACTGGGAGATCGACTGACGGGAGGCGGGGGAAAATCATGCTGCCAGCGGAGCGGTTCAGTCCAGGTACTTTGCGCGGTCTTCTTCCATCTTTTCCGTCCGTGAGCATGGCAACATCAACCACAACGAATGCTTCAAAAGGAGATCCAATGTTCAAAATAACCAGGAGAGGCGCGATTGGTCTTGGTATCGGTGCTGCTGCAGCAGCACTGGCTCCCCATTCCTTTGCCGGCCCGAAGCGTGATCCCCTGCTGGCCAGTTACGCGGTCAACGTGGCGTCCTGGTGGGGCGATGTACCGTTTCTGGACCGGTTTGCGCTGGCGTCCGCGGCCGGGTTCGAAGCGGTGGAAATGTGGGGCGTCCACGATGAAGCCTATTCGCCCAGGGACATCCGTCAGCGGCTGGATGAGTACGGTCTGAAGCTGGTGCAGATACTGGCCTGGTACGGCCCCGGCCTGACCGACCCGGCGCAGGAAAAGCCGTTCCTGGAAGCCATGAAACAGGCCATTGAAGATGCCGAATACCTGGGCGCGGACATGTTCACCGTGGTCGGACACCAGGATGATCCGTCGCTTGCCATGGAAGAGAAAATGGCCCGCCTGCAGGGTGCCTATGAAGCCGCCTTGCCGATGGTGGAAGACGGCAACAAAACCATGCTGTTGGAGCCCTTCAACGAGTTCAATCACCCCGGGCATTTCATCTACGGCTCACCCGAGGCCCTGCAAATCTGCCGCGCGGTGGACTCGCCCCACCTGAAGCTCAACTGGGACCTGTTCCATATGCAGCGGCACGAGGGTGAGCTGGTGCAGCGCTTCCGCGATGGCATCGACCAGGTCGGTTACGTGCAGATGGCGGATACGCCGGACCGCCACCAGGCGGGCACCGGCGAGCTCAACTACGACTACATCTTCCAGGAGTGCCGCAATGCAGGCTATGAGGGCTACTTCGGCCTGGAATGCTGGCCCAAGGACGGCGACACGGAACAGGCGGTCGCTGACTTCAGGGCTGTCGCGCCTTCCTGACACCTTGCAAATGGTGCGGGTAGGGTCCGGCTCGCCTTGCGGCAGCAGCTGTGAGCCGATGGCGAAGGCGGCTAGCGCGATGCCTCGATCAACTCCGGCACTTTGGTCGCCTGGTTCCGAAGTAACTGCAGTTCCGCCATCTAGTCACCGGTATTGAGATGACACCGGCTGGTCAGTTGATTTTTACGCCGAAATGGTGTAACCTATTGAAAATTAGTATTTTTTCAAGACAGCCATATGGCTGACCCAGATGGCTGGCATTCAGGAGAAAGCTCATCACAATTATTCAAGGCGATTCCATTCACCACCCACACCACGGCATCGGAACGGTGCAGTCCATCCGCAAGAGAAGTTTTTCAGGCTCCAGGGGCAGCAAGTTTGCGAAAATGTTTTTCCCCCGCGACGAGATCACCGTGATGGTGCGCGAGAACGATCTTGCCGAGACCATCCGAAAACCGATTGCAAAGTCCGAAGCGCGCAAAGTGCTGGCGCATATCGGCGACTGGAAAGAGTCTGAGAGTGAGCAGTGGAAGGCGCGGGCAAATGCCCAGCAGTCAAAGCTTGATAATGGCGACCCATTCGGCCTTGCAGAAGTCTACAAGACGCTCAGCCTGCGCATGGAGTCGGACAAGCTCAGTGCGGCCGACCGCCGACAGCTGAGCGAATCGGAGCAGAGCCTTGCCGAAGAATTGTCGATGGCCCTGTCTCAACCGGTCGACAAGGTCTGCCAGCGCATGGAAAAGGCCGCCCTCGGTTAACCTGACGCGTCATTAACGGCGAAGCATCTCGATCGGAGTCGATCACAGAACCATCGTCTCCTGAAGACCTGCGGGCGACGTGATTTTCGCTGATATCGACAAGCGTAAGCGGTGTCGTTACCGTTGATCGATGTCGGATATTTTGAAACTGGCGCGGGTCCAGGTGCTTTTCCTGGTCGTATTCGTTGCACTGAAAGCGGCGCGCCGGCCGCTTATGGATCTTTCTCCCCCCGAATGGGTTGGCGTTTTCCTTTACTCGTTCCCGAATTTTGCCGAGGCGATCATCGGCATGATGACCGTGACCATGCTGTTGACCGCGGCGAACCACTATCTATTCAGTGGACGCATCAAACCGGCTGTCATTTACCTCGCGGCAACGCTCATATCCGCGGTCTATGTCCTGACCCAGGAGTGGGGCCTGCATAGCCTGGGCGGCAACAACGTGTTCGATATCTACGATGTCTATGCGTCCGTCGCCGGTCTCGTGGTCGCGTTGGCGATGCTGCTCGTCATCCGCCCGGAAGTGAAGGATCCTGTGGCGCGTTAGGAGGCAGCGGTCGAAACGGGGCACTGGGGCTTCTTGCCGAAATAAGCTGAACTTTCAGCGGACATTCCATGTCACCGGGGCGTTCGTAGATGCACTCCGACCAGGCCCTTGATCCGGGTTCAGGATCACGCCGCGGTTTCGACACACAGCTGAATATTTCAGGAAAAGTTGTTTCATTACTCACGGTTGAATGCTCGGGGACAGGTGCCGTCAATCCCCGGTTTCCATGCGCTGTCGCCCGGATGTCGTGCAATGTCGTGCATTGTCGCTTGGTGGTTTCTCCCGCCACCGCCAACAATGTTGATGGTTCGATGGATGCCATCGGTACGGCAAATGTTTGGTGACAAAGGGAGGAAAGACACATGCATCATCATTATTCGAAGGGGATTCAACTGATCGCCATGGCATGCGTGCTGGCCAGCGCGCCAGTGCTGGCGGCGAAGCCGCCGGGGAAGGGCGGTTCGGCTGGTGATATCGAGGAGCTCATGGCGCGCGTGGAAGCGCTGGAGACTGAGAATTCGTTGCAGGGTGCCGATATCGACAACCTGAAATCGACGACGGCCGGCCAGGACGCGCAGATTGCCGCGCTGGGTGCGCGCATGGATAAAGCGGAGAGCGGTGTGGGCAGCCTGTTGGCCTCGGTGGCCGCCAACCAGGGCCTGATTGACGAGTTACTGGTGGACGCCGGCCTGTTGCAGGACCAGCTCGTGGCGCTGCAGACGGTTAATCAGCAGCAGCAGCAAGTCATCACTTCGCTGCGCAATGTGCTGCGTTCGAACCGCAAACTGGCCAGGGCGCAGGCGGCGCGCAGCAACTTTGGTGACAACGCGGACTTTGCGCTTGAACTGGGGGCGATTCTCGATCGCACCGAGCAGGAAACCGGAGAGCCAGTAGAGATGTCGGCCCTGTCTCATCGGGCCTGGGTCCAGCGTGCTCGTGATATTGGTGAGTCGACGCGCTGCCTAGTGGCCAACCTCGACAAAGCGCCGCTTGACGACTGCATCCTGAGTGACGGTACCGCGATCGATCCCGCGGACGAGGACAGCGTCGTGCTGTCGGAGGAGCAGGCCGAGGTGGCGGATAATGTGCAGATCGTCATGACCGAACTGGTGATCGAGCCCTTTATCGACCAGATGGAGGTCCGGGTCAACGCGCTGACACAACCGAGCGTCTGCGATGTCTGGAAACGGACGCGCGGAATACTGGCCGAGTACAGCTGCCTTCACTACCTCGGCAAATGGGAGGCACGCCAGGCGGTACTCGCCTACCAGGCAATGACAAAAGTCATCGACGCCTCGGCGACGGATATGCTGGACGAAGGCGATTTCGTGCAGATTCAGCTGGACTGCGAAGTGAACGCCATCAACCCCGGCCCCGACGGGCAAGCCCTGTACTGCGAGCAGGAAGACCCTTCCGAGCTGGTGGGCGTCTGGCAGAGCATCGCAATTGCCGGTGAGCAGGCGGTCCGCGACGTGCGCAACTGTTCGAAGTACGACACCGTGTACGACTTCAATGGTTGTGTGCCCTGGGACGAATAATCCCTGACCCCCACCACGGGGCAGTCGACCACGTGGCAGGATCAGCGGCGGGGGGACACCCGCCGTTTCCTGTGTATCAAGAGTCGGCCCTGGTTTCGGCCAGGTTTAAGCGCCACCCGCCCGTTGCAGATGGGCCAGCACTTCCTCGGCAAACGCCTTTGTCGCCTGGTGGGCGCGACTGCTGTTCGCGTGCTGGGTCTGCAGGCTGGTGAGGGCCGCTGCATATTCCGGGGAGGCGACAATCGCGGTGATCTCGGCGGCCAGCTTCTCGTTGGGTTGCCGCCGGTAGGCATCGCAGATGCCCACCGCCGTCCAGAACGGCCGGGAAAGCGTCAGCGACGTGTCCATGGCCATGCCGAACTGGACGCCATGCGTATCCCTCTGGCTCTCGAATCGCGCCAGCTTTTCCCGCAGGGCTTCGTCGGTCAGCACGCGCATATCGCCATTGGCGACCAGCTGGCCGTAGGTTGCAGACGGGGCCGGGGCGGGGCGGAAGGCGCGGGGCGGGTCCATCAGGTCGCACAGCGCGGCCATCTCGTAGGACGCCTGGTCACCGAGCACGAGGTCCAGCAGCGTTTCGCTGCCGGACAGTGCGTCCTCGACGACGGCCAGGTAGTGGGTCTCAACGGCCACGATCTCGCCGAAGTCGCTTTCCAGCCGCCCCAGGATAAGACGTTCGGTCTGCTTTTCGGCGCGCGCTTCGTTCCAGTTCGAGACCTGGATACCGATGAACACGCCGACCACGACTATGAGGAAATCGAGAAAGACCGCGCCCCAGTTCTGTTCGCGGACATGTTTAGTCAGGCTGCGGAGGATCATGCTTCCGGCTCCGCCGCAGCGGCGCTGTCGCTTTCGCCAGTTTCATTCGACCAGCCCTTGCCGACAAATTCGCCGGAAAAGTCGAGCGGCAGGTCGATAACGCAATCACCCCGCACCGCCCGCGCCCGCTCATTGTAAAAAAGCCACTGGGCATGATCTTCAGCGTCGGGTTCTATGCCGAGGCTGTGCATCGTATCGAACAGGAACCGGCCGGCATTGAGCATCGCCTGGTTCCAGCCGTCCAGTTCGGCCAGGTCGCGGCGGATGGCGAGCCGCGTCGGCGCATCCATGGTGTCGATCATCTCGACCACTGAAAGTCGTGAACGGAGGATTTCTTCGGCACTATTGGCCTCCGCGAGCGCGCCTACCCACTGGTAGGCCCTGCCATAGTCTGATGCGCGCTGGGCCTCCATGTGATCGAAGGCCCCGATGGCGACAGCCCGGTCGAACGCCTGTGTCGGATAATTCCACAGGCCGACCGGATAGTAGTCCTGGAATACGCTGTCCTCGATTTCGGTGACGCGTCCCGATACCGGGGCTACAAACGCCTCGCCGTCGCCGACTGACACCGATGCGTCCAGGCGCCCGATCGCCTCGACGAGGCAGGGGTTTGTCGTGAACCGCCGCATCGTCCCCTGTGCCATCGCCATCAGGTCGGCATCCATGGCCTCCGCGGCGATGGCCGCACTTTGCCTGGCAGAGCGCTCGGCCGCCCATTGAGAGGTCCAGAGCGCCAGCATCACGCCGACAACGACGATCAGGAAATCCAGCGCTACCGCCAGCCAGTTCTGCGCCATGACATGCTTGGTCATCCTTCGAAGTCGCATCGTTCTCTCCCCGTCGATGATTGGCCTCGACCGTATTGCTTGCAAGATCCAGGACTCACGTATCGCGTCGTCCCACGAACGCCGGTGTGATGTCGGCCAGCGTAGGCGTGCCCATCTGCTGCATGACCATCACCAGCTCCGTCTGCAATAGTTCCATGGCCGCCACCCGTGATTTGACGGCGTGCTGACGACAGTACATTGTATCGGCCAGTGGATGGTCCGGCTGACCGTCGGTACAGGAAACCCGCATCATGAGTGAAAATTCCAGGCCTGTCCGGCGTGTCGTCATCCTGGGTGGAGGCACAGCCGGCTGGCTGACGGCGGCGATGCTCTCCAGTGAACTGGACGGCATCGAGATCAGCCTGGTCGAGTCGACCGCGCTCGGGACCGTTGGCGTCGGCGAAGCTACGGTACCCCCCATCAAGACGCTGAATGCGATGGTGGGGCTGAAGGAAAAGCCGTTCATCGCGCGCACCAACGCCACGTTCAAGCTTGGCATCCGGTTTGAAGGCTGGGGCGACCGCGATAGCGATTACTTTCACGCATTTGGCGGCCTCGGTAAGGACCAGCCGTTCTGCCCGTTCCATCATTTCGTATTGCGCGCGCGGCTGGCCGGGCGTGACGTTGACCTGGGGGACTACTCGCTCAATGCCCAGTCGGCGGAACGCAACCGTTTCGCGCCCATCAAGCCCCATCCGGACATCCCCGATGTCGATTACGCGTACCACTTTGACGCCGCGCTTTACGCCGCGGTGTTGCGCGAACTGGCCACCGGGCGCGGGGTGCGCCATATCGACGCGCTGGTGCAGGACGTGCGCCAGCACCCGGAAAGCGGCGACGTCGAGGCCCTGGTGCTGGACAATGGCCAGGCGCTGGAAGGTGATTTCTTTATCGACTGCAGTGGTTTCCGCGCGTTGCTTATCGAAAAAGCCCTGGGCGTTGGCTACATCGACTGGGATCACTGGCTGCCGTGCGACCGCGCCCTGGCCGTCCAGACCGGGCGCCGGGGCAATGACATTCGTCCCTATACCCGGTCCATCGCGCGGCCCGGTGGCTGGCAGTGGCAGATCCCGTTGCAGAACCGCACGGGCAATGGCCTGGTGTATTCCAGCCGCGAATATGACGACGATAAGGCCGAACAGGTGTTCCGCGCGGGCCTGGACGGCGAGCTCATCACGGACCTGAACCCGATTCGATTCCGCGTCGGTTTGCGGGAACGGCCCTGGCACAAGAACGTCGTGGCGCTGGGGCTGGCCGGCGGCTTCCTGGAACCGCTCGAGTCGACCAGCATCCACCTGGTGCAAACCGCCGTGCTGCGACTGATCTGGTGTTTTCCGCACCAGGGCGTATCAGGGTTCGAGGCGGCGGAGTTCAACCAGCAGCTGCGAGACGAGTGGGAGCACGTGCGCGACTTCATCATCGCCCACTACCACCTGAACCGCCGCGGCGACTCGGACCTGTGGCGGCACTGCGCCGACATGGCCATTCCCGACAGCCTGGCGCAGCGGATTGGCCTTTACCGCGATACCGGGAAGGTCCTGCGCGACCCCGAGGCGTTATTCCGTATCGTTTCGTGGGTGCAGGTGATGGAGGGGCAGGGCGTCCACCCGCGCCAGTGCCATCCCATCGCCGCGAACATGTCACTGGATGCGGTGGACCAGATGCTGGCGCGCATTGCGCAGTCGGTCGCGGGGCCGCTGGGCGCCATGCCGCCGCACGCCGAGTTCCTGCGGATGCTGGGGTAGGCGCGCGGTCGCTATCCGCTTTCTTATTGCCCGACTTCGCTGGCCCATGCTGCCAAGGTTCACTGAAACGGTGGGACTGCCGCGTTCACGACCCTTTACTACTAGTCCTTCAATGGATACGCTTTAAATTGAACGACTTGTGGAACGGAATCCGGCATTGATGAGAGCGAATAGACGCGGACGCGCGGGTATGCCAGTGCGATGGTTCGCCGGTATGCTGTTTTTCGGCTTGTCATCCAGTGCTTTCGCACAGCCGGTCTGGACATCGCCGGCCGAACCGGCCTCGAATCCTGAACCGAGCCCGTCGAACCTGAGTTCATCCGCGGTGCAACTCAACCTGCCCGCGACCACCGGGTCACGGGGTACGGCGGTGCAGTTGTTCAAAACCGTCCATGAACCCGCCCTGGCTGTGCCGATCGGGTTCAGCGGAAATGTCGCGACTTGTGATGCCGGTGACACCAGTGCCGCCTATGCGGATGCGACTATCGGCATACTGAATTATTACCGGCGCATGGCGGGATTGGTCAACCCCGTCACCGAAGACCCTGCGAGTTCTGCTGCGGCACAACAGGCTGCGTTGATGATGGAAGCCGCCGGGGCCATCAGCCATTCCCCGTACCCGGACTGGCCGTGTTACAGCGAAGCCGGTGCAAATGCTGCGGCAGCATCGAACCTGGCGCTTTACGTTTCCGGGCCGAGTGCGATCAGAGCCTACGTGCAGGATCAATATATACCTTCCCTCGGACATCGCCGCTGGGTGCTTTACCCTCCGCTGACCGGCGTGGGTATCGGTTCGACACCCTATGCGAACGCACTCCAGGTGTTTGGACCCTCGCTGTGGGGCCCGCGACCTGAAGAACCCGACCACGTTGCCTGGCCACCGGCCGGCTTCATTCCCTACCCGGTGGTGTATTCCGACTGGTCGTTCTCCCTGAACGGCTTGAGCCTGGCCGGCGCGAGCGTCGCCATGCATCACGAAGGCGTGCCAGTGCCATTGACATTCAATCATTTACCAAACGGTACGGGGGATCCGACGATCGCCTGGGAGCCCGCTGGGATAGTGGCCGGCAAAGGCATGGACGACGAAACGTACGATGTGACGATATCGAACGTGACCGTGGGCGAAGACCTCGTGGATTTCAGGTACCAGGTCACCCTCATCGATCCTTCGAAATCAGGATGCGCTGCCCCAACAGACATCCTGGAAATGCCCTATACGCAGACGACTGTGATGGCGGAATACCAGGCCTGTGAATGGATTTCCGCGATGGCCGGTCTCGAAGTCCTGGCCGGGAGCGACCTGCTCCTTTATGCGCCCCGGGTCACCCTCGGACCGGGCTTCTCCGTGGCGCACGGCGCTACCGTCACGGTGGTGAGCGGCTCCCCCTGATGCCACCCATTGAGAGGTCCAGAGCGCTAGCATCACGCCGACCACGACCATCAGGAAATCCAGCGTCCCCGCCAGTCTCTTCAAGTCAATTTCCACGCGGGTTACCACGGTGTCACAACGCCCCGTTAAACGCGCGGGTCACAGAATGTCTCCACTATCCGGCCTCGGCACTCCTGACGGCCGGTCACCGACTATGAAAGGAGACAGGATCATGCGATTTTCGAGAAACCTCTTTGTCCTCGCGTTAGCGGCCATGGGTTCGGCGCCGGCCCACGCGCTGGAATGCGTCAACGGCGGCGCGCTAGCCCAGGGCGAGGCACCGAACGACGCCGACAATTCCACCGCGACCGCCTGCGGCCCGATCGCGCTGGCGGCTGCAGACTTCAGCACGGCCATAGGCTTTGCGGCTGAATCCCACGGCAATCACGCCACTGCGCTGGGATACCTCGCATTAGCTTCAGGTGTGAGGACCACGGCCATTGGTTTCAACGCAGTGGCGGAAGGCTACCTGGCCACCGCGGCTGGTGCGCATGCCCGCGCGGCGGGCCTCAGCAGCACAGCGCTGGGTCAATCCGCCGCTGCCCAAGGCGACTGGAGCGCCGCGATGGGCTACAACGCCGTCGCGGAGGGCCATGGAAGTCTCGCCGTTGGGCGGCTCTCGAATGCGCAGGGCGAAGCTAGCACGGCAATCGGATATCGCGCGATGACGGAGGGGGCCCGCAGTACCGCGCTAGGCTTCAATGCGTCGGCGCCGGAAGCAGATACGGTGATTATCGGTGCGATTGCGGGCGTGAACCTTGCGGACATATCCCAGAGCGTCGGTATCGGAACGATAGCCCCATTGGCACCCCTGCACGTGGCCCGGGACGACGGCACGGCCGGCATCCTGGTCCAGGAAAATGCGCTGGACCCGGCGGGCCGCACGCTATTCACGCTGGCCAACCGCGGCAACACCAAGTTCGAG
>Ga0207829_100108_pt1 | contig 130911 bp, 121 predicted proteins | sample TtaePargueraPR_4_FD_187738 | JGI IMG/M metagenome (GOLD analysis project Ga0207829, IMG submission 187738) | Aerobic enrichment media microbial communities from Bioluminiscent Bay, La Parguera, Puerto Rico - Tt and P1 (SPAdes) | ecosystem: Environmental > Aquatic > Marine > Unclassified ... | reverse complement strand
GTCGTTCTTCCATTGGTTTCACATCTCGCCAGGGCATGAGCACCTCCATCGTTGATGCTCATGATTAAAACAATGTGTTACCTATGTATCTGAACTTTTGTGTCACCTATGTTCTTGATTCGTACAGAGCTTAATACTTTGTGCGCAATTTTGCGAAGAAAAAAACACGGCCGGGCAGCCATAAAAAAAGCGGATAAATATCCGCCTTTTCAATATCAGTATTACAGCCGCATCGGCATGACCACATACTGCCGTTCATACTGAGGATCGGCCGGTGTCACCAGTGCGCTGCTGGTTTCATCGGTAAAGGTGATTTTGACCTTGTCATCCGGAATTGCATTGAGCAGATCCAGCAGATAGGCATTATTAAAGGCGATCTCCAGCGGACTGCCTTTGTAATCAACACTGATTTCCTCTTCCGCCGATTCCTGTTCCTGGTTGGTCACAGTGGCTTTGAGCTGATCGGTATCAAGATTAATCCGCACGCTGCGATGCTTGTCATTGGACAGAATGGCGGCACGGGACAAGGCCTGTTTCAGTTCATCACGGTCTGCCAGCACTTCCTTGTCACCACCCAGCGGCAACACCCGTTCGTAGTTGGGGAACTGACCGTCAATCAGCTTGGAAGTGAAGTGGATGTCGGGCAGTTCAACCTTGATCTGCTGATTACTGAAGGCCAGTTTGACCTCATCATCAGTGTCATTAAGCAAGCGCCCCAGTTCGATAATCGCCTTACGCGGCACGATGACACTGTTTTTTTCTTCTACCGGATTGGCGGTAGTCAGGCTGCCCAGGGCCAGGCGGTGGCCGTCGGTCGCAACGGCGCGAAGGGTGGTGCCATCGCGTTCCAGTAGCAGACCGTTCAGGTAGTAACGCACGTCCTGGCTGGCCATGGCAAAGCTGGTCTCATCAATCAGGGCTTTCAATGCGGTCTGTGGCAATGCAATTTCATCAACGTAATTGGCACCTTCACTATCGGGGAAGTCATCACTGGAGAGTGTGGCCAGCGAGAAACGGCTCTTACCGGCTTTGACCAGAGCCTTGTTGTCAGTGGCATTGAAGCTGATAGTGGCATTACCGGGCAGGGCGCGGACAATGTCGAGCAGTTTGCGTGCGGAGACGGTGGTCTTGCCTTCGGCTTCGACCGAGACCGGCAGGGTCGCAATCATTTCCAGTTCCATATCGGTACTGGTCATCGACAGCTGATTGCCATGCGTCCGCAGCAGCACATTGGACAGAATTGGCAGGGTGGCACGCCGCTCAACAATACTGCACACCAGCTGTAGTGGCCGGACGAGGGTTTCTTGGCTGACTGTGAATTCCATGATGATTCTCTCAGGGTCCGTGATTGATTAACTCGACAGGGTTCGTAAAAGATTACGGTAATCTTCCTCGACGCGGTTATCTGTTTCGCGCAGTTCCGCCACTTTACGGGTAGCGTGAAGCACCGTGGTGTGATCACGACCGCCAAACGAGTCGCCGATTTCCGGCAGACTGTGGCTGGTCAGTTCCTTGGCCAGCGCCATCGCGATCTGACGCGGACGCGCAATCGAACGGGTACGTTTCTTGGACAGCAAATCAGAGACGCGTACTTTGAAATATTCGGCGACTGTTTTCTGAATGCTTTCCAGTGTCACCAGTTTCTGGTGCAGTGCCAGCAAATCCTTGAGCGCTTCCTGCGCCATATCAATCGACAATGGCTGGTTGGTAAAGCGTGAGAAAGCGAGCACACGCTGCAGCGCGCCTTCCAGGTCACGGACATTGGATTTGATGCGCTTGGCAATAAAGAAGGCGACATCTTCCGGCAGGGTAATGAGGTTCTGATGCGCTTTTTTAATCAGAATGGCGACGCGGGTTTCCAGTTCCGGTGGTTCGATGGCGACAGTGAGGCCCCAGCCCAGCCGTGACTGCAGACGTTCATCCAGGTTTTCTACTTCCTTGGGAAAACGGTCACAGGTCAGAATAATCTGACGCTGCCCTTCCAGCAGGCTGTTGAAAGTGTAGAAAAACTCTTCCTGTGAGCGTTCTTTTTTGGCAAAAAACTGAATATCGTCAATCAATAGCGCATCGGCACTGCGGTAATGCGCTTTGAACTGATCGATGGCGTTATTACGCAGCGCTGTGATCATATCCTGCACAAAGCGCTCGGAGGAAAGATAAATCACCCTGGCCTTGGGATTGTTCTGTTTGATTTTGTTACCGACGGCCAGCATCAGGTGCGTTTTACCCAGGCCGGTGCCGCCATAGAGGAACAGTGGGTTGTAGCCACTGGTACCGGGCGCTTCAGCCACATGCAGGGAGGCGGCGCGGGCAATCTGGTTGGATTTACCTTCGACATAATTGTCAAAGGTGAACAGTGGATTCATCGGGCTGCCGATCGCGGGCTCGGTTTTTGCCGGCTCTTTGTTTTCCGCTGGTGGTGTCACGATTTCGCTGACCGGTGCGGTTTGGCGGCGGGGTTTGATTTCTTCAGCCGGCACCGTGCCGACCTCGATGGCGACCTTCGCAATCAAACCCTGGCTCAGGCTATGGATGAGACTGTTGATTTGCTGTTCCAGCTGTTCCTGCACCCAGGCTTTTACGTAGGGGTTGGGCGCAAGTAAGCGCAAACTATTTTCGGTTTCGATCGCCTGCAGAGGCCGGAGCCATGTGTTCAGCTGTTGTGCCGAAAGATCACCTTCGAGATGGGACAGGCATTTTTCCCAAAGGGGTGAGGACACATGAACTCCTTGATTATCAATCGCTTAATTAAAAATACAGAGGCGCAGCCGACCTAAGTCTGCTATAGTATAGCGTCCAGCGCAGGACCACTAAAGTTATCTTTCTGCGCCCTGTTTGGCAAGTGAAATCACAGAGACATTAACAAGTGATTCTGGTTTGACTTGATCACCTTCTAAACTTTATAATCCCGTGTCTTTTTGCCTGGCCGGTTTTAACGCTTGATAAAGCCACAGGCAGCGAAATAAACACTAGTTCTGGAGTTGGTGAAATGAAACGTACTTTTCAACCTAGCAATCTGAAGCGCAAGCGCACTCACGGTTTCCGTGCCCGCATGAAAACTGTCGGTGGTCGCCGCGTTATCAACGCCCGTCGCGCCAAAGGCCGCGCAAAACTGTCAGTTTAATCCCTCTGACCTCTCCAGGAGGGCATGACTTGGCCTCATTCAGCCGAGCCATGAGAATGAATCGCCCGGGAGACTTTTCTCGGGTTTTCCGTCAGGGGCAACGCATCGGAGGGGGCGGCCTGACGGTACTTACGGTTGAAAATTCAGTCGGGCATCCCCGGCTGGGGCTGGCCATAGCCAAGAAACATGTCAAGCTTGCCAGCCGCCGCAACCGCTTGAAGCGGATTATTCGCGAGTCATTCCGGCAGCATCAATCCGCATTCGCCAACATCGACATTGTGGTGTTGTCACGGCCTGGCCTCGACCAGCGCGACAGCACACAAATTTGGGCAACATTGGAGCGACATTGGTTAACAGTGGTGGCGCAATGGCAAAAATCCTGATCAGCCTCGTTCGCGGCTACAAGCTTTTGTTGAGCCCGTTTGTCGGTATGCACTGTCGCTTCCAGCCTACCTGTTCACAGTATATGATTGATGCCATCGAGCGTTATGGTGCCCTCCGTGGTGTCTGGCTCGGTTTGCGTCGCCTGTCACGTTGTCACCCCTGGCATGCGGGTGGTGTGGATCCCGTTCCCGAATTAAAAACAAAGAATCATAATGGATAATCTCAGAACGCTATTTATTTTCGGCCTGCTTATCGTCTCCCTGCTGCTATGGGAAGCCTGGCAGAATGATTATGTCCGTCCTCAGCAGCAAGCGGCCGAACAAGCGGCTGAAACTGTTAACGGGACTCCCGCCGACACTGAAGCGGATTTGCCGGATCTGCCGTCACAGAACACCGACGCCCTGCCGGATGTACCGACTACACCGGAAGCCACTGCTGTCACTGAAAAGGTTCATGTCAAAACCGATGTGATGGACTTGAAAATCAGTACCCAGGGTGGTGATATCCGTGAACTGGCCCTGCTTGAGTATGCCGTCAGTTCTGAACAGCCCAATACCCCGGTACAGTTTCTGAATGATACCGCCAGCCATTTCTTTGTGACCCAGTCAGGTTTGCGTGCTGAAGGCGATGCGCCGACTCACTATGCGGAGTACCGCGCAGAAAACAATCAATATGTGCTGCAGGAAGGCCAGGATGAAATCAAAGTCCCGCTGTACTGGCAAAATGACGCCGGTCTGGAGGTTATCAAAACTTATACTTTCAAACGTGACAGCTATGTAGTTGCTGTCGACTACCAGGTCATCAACCGGTCAGCCGAGGGGTTCTCGGCTTACCCTTACGCCCAGTTGAACCGCAACCGCAGTGATGATGATTCCATGTTCATTTACACCTACACCGGTGCGGTTTTCTCCAGCGAAGGTAATGAGTATCAGAAAGTTGATTTCGAGGAACTGGAAGAGTCTGCATATCACCGCAGTGTGAATAACGGCTGGGCAGCGATGATCCAGCATTACTTTGTCGGTGCGATTGTTCCGCCACAGGAAGCCGACCTCGGTTTTTACGGTCGTGCCATCAATAACAGTAACTATATTGCCGGTGTACGCATGCCGGTGATCACTGCCGAAGCCGGCCAGCAGGCACAGGCTGATTATGAGCTTTACCTGGGGCCGAAAAAACATGAACGGCTGGCAGATGTCGCTGAAAATCTGCCTCTGACCGTCGATTACGGCATGCTGACCATTATTTCCGAACCGCTTTTCTGGGTGATGGAATGGTTGCACAAGCTGACTGGTAACTGGGGTTGGTCGATTGTGCTGCTGACCGTGCTGATCAAACTGGCCTTTTTTAAACTGTCGGCGAAGAGTTACCGCTCCATGGCTGGCATGCGTAAGCTGACACCAAAGCTGGCACAGCTGAAAGAACGCTATGGTGATGACAAGCAGAAGTTCAATCAGGCGATGATGGATCTCTATCGTACCGAGAAGATCAATCCGCTCGGCGGCTGTCTGCCGATCCTGGTGCAGATGCCGGTATTCCTCGCTTTCTACTGGGTACTGGTTGAAAGTATCGAACTGCGTCAGGCGGATTTTATTCTCTGGATCAATGATTTGACGGCGATGGATCCTTACTTCGTGCTGCCGGTGCTGTTTGGTCTGTCGATGTGGTTCCAGCAGAAACTCAATCCGGCACCCCAGGATCCGGCGCAGGCGATGATGATGAAGATCTTCCCGCTGGTCTTCACCGTATTCTTTGCCTTCTTCCCGGCCGGTCTGGTGCTGTACTGGCTGGTCAATAACCTGCTGTCGATTGCCCAGCAGTGGTATATCACCCGCAAAATGGGCGCACTCTAAGCCGGTATGGAAACGATTGTCGCAGTCGCCACCGCGCCCGGCCGCGGTGGCGTGGGCGTGGTCAGGATTTCAGGCAAACAGGCCGCGGAAATCGCCCGGGCCATCTGTGGCAAACTTCCCCGGCCGCGCTATGCGCAATTCACCCACTTCCGTGACAAGGCCGGTGAGCTAATTGATAGCGGCATCGCTTTATATTTTCCCGGACCGGCTTCTTTTACCGGTGAGGATGTGGTTGAGCTGCAGGGGCACGGGAGTCCGCTGGTCATGGATCAGCTCTGCCAACGCGCCATTGAACTCGGCGCGCGTATGGCCCGGCCTGGCGAATTCTCTGAACGGGCGTTTCTCAATAACAAAATGGATCTGGCACAGGCGGAAGCCGTCGCCGACCTGATTGAAAGCTCCACCGAACAGGCTGCACGCAGCGCGGTGCGCTCGCTGCAGGGCGACTTTTCCAGGCGCATCAATGCCTTTCTGGAAGAACTCACGCATCTGCGCATGTATGTCGAAGCCTCGATCGATTTTGCCGATGAGGAAATCGATTTTCTGGCTGAAGCCCAAGTTGATCAACAGTTACAGGATTTGCTTACAACGCTGGATGGCATTACCGGCAGTGCCCGCCAGGGCCGCCTGCTGCGGGAAGGCATCAGCGTGGTGCTGGCCGGCCAGCCCAATGCCGGTAAATCCAGTTTGCATAATCAGTTGGCAGGACACGATGCGGCCATCGTCACCGATGTCGCCGGTACCACCCGCGACGTGTTGCGTGAGCAAATTCATCTGCAGGGCATGCCGCTTCGTATTTCAGATACCGCCGGTCTGCATGAAGCCACTAACGATGTGGTCGAACTGGAAGGCATCCGTCGTACCCAGAGTGAACTGGCACAGGCCGACCATATTCTGCTGATTATCGACGACAACCATGGCATGACCCGGCAGGATCGCAAAATTCTGGGAGAGATGCCCGCCGACAAACCGCTGACCGTGATTCGCAATAAGATTGACCGCAGCGGTCATCAGGCCAGCGAAACGGTGGAAGATGGCAAGCAGACTATTTTCCTTTCTGCCAAAACCGGCGAAGGGATGGAGCTGCTCAGACAACATCTGTTTAAAGCTGTTGGTTTTCATCCCGAAGAAGAGGGTGTGTTTATCGCCCGGCGCCGCCATCTGGATGCGCTGTCACGCGCCCGCCAGGCGATTGTCAATGGCTATGACTGCCTGGCTGGTATGGGCGCCGGTGAACTGCTGGCAGAAGAGCTGCGTCAGGCGCAGAATGCATTGGGTGAAATCACCGGTACTTTTACCACTGAAGACCTGCTGGATCATATATTCTCCAGCTTCTGCATCGGCAAGTAAGTCTGCTGCTACAGTCGAAGCCGCCCTGGTTTGACACTGCCTGCCAACTGACATAAGTTCAGTCAGTACTCGCTTTAGGAAAACACTATGGAAACGCTGTCGCATTGGGTCTCCACCCTGTCTGGCTGGGTCTGGGGACCGCCGATGTTGATCCTGCTGGTCGGCACCGGCGTTTATCTCACCATTATTCTCAAAGGCTTGCAGTTCCGAGCTTTGGGGCATGCTTTTCGACTGGTGTTTGATAAAGACCTCAAAGGGCATGGCGATATCAGTCATTTCGCCGCATTGACCACGGCGCTCGCGGCTACCGTCGGTATCGGCAATATTGTCGGGGTGGCGACAGCGATTACCCTGGGCGGCCCCGGCGCTGTCTTCTGGATGTGGGTGACCGGTCTGGTGGGTATGGCAACCAAGTACGCCGAGGCTTTGCTGGCCGTGAAATACCGGGAGCAGGGTGAGAACGGCATGCGCGGCGGCCCGATGTATTATATTTCCAAGGGCGCCGGCCTGCCCTGGCTGGGCTGGTTGTTTGCCGTATTTACCGCCTGTGCGGCTTTCGGCATCGGTAATATGACCCAGGCCAATTCGGCAGCAGCAGTGCTCAATGAAGTCTTCGGCATGGCCGACTGGTTGAGTGGCGCGATATTGATGGTCTTGACCGGTTTGGTGCTGATTGGCGGCATTCGTTCGATAGGCCGTTTCACCTCGATGCTGGTGCCGTTCATGATCGTGGCCTATCTGGGGGCTGCATTGATCGTTATTGTCATGAATGCCAGTGAGGTGCCAGAGGCTTTCGGTCTGATTTTCTGGCATGCCTTTAATCCGATTGCCGCCGGTGGCGGTTTCGCCGGGGCTGCAGTGGCTGCGGCGATTCGCTACGGGGTTGCACGGGGCGTGTTTTCCAATGAATCCGGTCTGGGTTCAGCGCCGATAGCGGCGGCAGCGGCCAGAACCGCTGATCCGGTCAAACAGGCGCTGGTATCCATGACTCAGACTTTTATTGATACCCTGGTGGTCTGCACCGCGACAGCGCTGGTGATTCTCACCGCCGATGTCTGGCGTGAAGGCGTCAGTGCCGGCATTCTGACCAGCCTCAGTTTTGCCCAGACCCTCGGTGAGGCGGGCACGATCATCGTCGCTGTGGCGACCGCTTTGTTCGCTTTTTCCACGCTGATCGGCTGGAGCTATTACGGTGAGAAAGCGATTGAATATCTGATTAATGAGCGCGCCATTATCGTCTTCCGGCTGGTGTTTGTGCTGATGGTGATGGTCGGTGCCACCCGCGAACTCAGTTTTGTCTGGAATTTTTCTGATTTGATGAACGGGCTCATGGCTATCCCCAACCTGATTGGTATTCTGTTGCTATCCGGCGTGGTCAGACAGGAGAGCCGCCGTTATTTTTCAGTGTCGCCGGTCGGGGATCGTCAAAACATCACATAAGCGGCCTATGCTGAAGGTTTTTCAAGACGACAGGAGATGTAATGTTACGTCTGTATCAGATTGAACATGGCTTGATTCAGGAAATACCGCTGGATGAGTCGCGGCTGGAGAGCCAGCTGCTGGAAGCAGACTGGATCGATGCACTGGAACCGGATGAGCAGGAGCGGGCTTTGCTGGAAAAATTATTCAGTGACGAGCTGCCTGATGTTGATGATGTCGAGGAAATCGAGGCTTCGGCCCGCTGTTTTACCGATCAGGATGGGCTGCATCTGCATACCCTGTTTCTGGCCATGGCCGAAGGTCGGCATCATACCGTTTCAGTCGCCTTTGTATTGCAACCCGAGCGCTTGATTGCTATTCGTGACGGTGAGCTCAGTGACTTTCGGCTGCTGCGGATGCGCGCGCGGCGTGGCCAGGTCAGTTGTGAGACCCCGACCGAACTCCTGGTGACGCTGTTTGAGCAGAAAGTCGAAAATCACGCCGATAATATCGAGGATATTCATCACCAGCTGGAGCGGGTCAGTCACACGGTGCTGGAAGATGAAGCTGCCGATCTTGAAGCCGCCATCAGTCAGCTGGCAAGACTGGAAGACAGTAACGGCAAAATCCGTCTGTGTCTGATGGATACCCAGCGCGATATTTCCTTCATGCTGCGGCATTTGCGCGACCCGTCACAGCAGCGCGATACCCTCTATGAGATTGGCCGTGACCTGGAAACGTTGATGACCCATACCAGTTTTTTGTTCGATAAAATCAACTTTCTGATGGACTCAACTCAGGGCTTTATTAATATCCGTCAGGCGCAGATCATCAAAATTTTTTCCATCGCTGCGGTGGTATTCCTGCCGCCGACTTTGATTGCCAGTATTTATGGGATGAATTTCGAGTTTATGCCCGAGCTCAACTGGCAATATGGTTATCCGCTGGCTATCGGGTTGATGGTTGCTGCCGGCATGGCCCCGTATTTCTATTTCAAGCGAAAAGGCTGGCTGTGACTATGGCTCCTGTCATCGCTGAAGCATTAAATCAAAAAAGGAGAGAAGTATGAGCAGACATTTTGATGAGGCGAAAGGGCTGAGCGAAACGCACGACCCGGCCACCCATGATTTTGTATTTAACCAGACCATGTTCCGGATCAAAGACCCGGAGCGTACCCTGAAGTTTTATAGCGAAGTGATGGGCATGACCCTGGTCAAACGCTTTGATTTCCCGGCGATGGAGTTCACATTGTATTTTATGGCAGCACTGTCACCGGAACAGGCTAAAGCCATCTCAGAGGATAATGAAGAAAGGATCAAACAGACTTTTGCCATGCCGGCCATGCTGGAGCTGACCCATAACTGGGGCGACGAAAACAAGGACGAAGTCAGCTATCACAACGGCAATAGTGAACCGCGCGGTTTCGGTCATATCGGTTTTGCCGTGCCGGATATTGATGCAGCCTGCGCGCGTTTCGAGAAAATGGACGTACCCTTTGTCAAAAAGCCCAATGACGGCAAAATGAAAGGTATTGCCTTTATTCAGGATCCGGATGGATACTGGATTGAAATCTTTACACCGGAGCGTCAACCCGGTCTGTTAAAAGAACATCTGGCCTGATTGACAGGCAATAAAAAAGGGGCTTTGAGCCCCTTTTTTTATGCTTTCAATTTATTTGGGACCGAGGAAGAACCAGATAATTAAGCCGACTACAGGGAATAACAGAATAATGAGTATCCATAAAGCTTTTGAGCCAGCGCCAGCCGGGCTGCCTGCGACCTGGATAATGGCCCAAATGACGATGATCAGCCAGATAAGACCCAGTAAACCTCCTCCAATACCTAATTCCATTTTTCTCTCCTTGTCGTTGTGAAGTTCAAAATCACCTTAAAGGAAATTTGCTATTAAAACAAACCATTGAGTTCACATTTCAGGAGAATCAGCATAGAGACCACCGCCAAGCGCTTTAAACAGTGTTAACTGGTTGCGCAGACGCTGCAGATCGAGACTGATAAGGCTCAACTGACTGTTTATACTGCTGCGTTGTGCATCAAGCACATCCAGATAGCTGTCCACACCGGCATTAAAACGGGAGCGAGCCAGCGCCAGGCTGCGCTGAGTGGCCTGGGTCAGATCCTGCTGCGCCTGTAACTGCTGATCGAGGGTAATCCTGGCCTGCATCTCATCACGGACTTCTTTAAAGGCCTGCAGAATAACCTGTTGGTAATTGGCGATATTAATATCTTTCTGTAATTCGGCCACTTCCAGATTGGCCTGGTTCACGCCCCAGTCCAGCAAAGGCAGACTGAACTGCGGTGCAATCTGCCACTGCCTGCTACCGCTGTCAGTCAACTGCGCCGGGGTCGTGCCGGCCAGGCCCAGGCCTGCGGTCAAACTGATCCGCGGGAAAAATGCGGCACGGGCGGCGCCAATATCTGCATTGGCGGATTTGATCTGATATTCCGCCTGCAATACATCGGGACGTTGCAACAGCACGTCAGAACTCAGACCGACCGGCAAGTCCCGCAACTGGCCAATCTGTTCCCAGTCAGCCTGCCATTGCGATTTGTCCAGCTCCTGCCCGGTTAGAAGCTGCAGGCTGGTGAAGAATTCATTTGCCTGTTGCTGATATTGGGCTTGCAGAATCCGGGCTTCATGCACGGCAGTTTCGGCTTGACGCAGATCCAGTTCCGAGGCCAGCCCGTTATCAAAACGTTTACGGATGAGCTGATAGGTTTCCTCGCGCGCCTGATAGGTCTCCGCCGCAAGTTCAGCCTGGGCTTCAGCAGCCTGCCAGCTGAACCAGCTGTCGGCAACTTCAGCAATCAGACTGAGCTGGGCACTGTCACGCGCTGCCTGACTGGCAAAATACTGCTGCAGGGCAGCCTGCGACAGACTGTCGATGCGGCCGAAAAAGTCGATCTCCCAACTGGTGATACCGAGACCTACGCGGTACTGCTCATTGATGCCGCTTCTGCCTGCAAAACTCAGTGATTCCGGTGTCCGGCTGCGACTGGCTTCCCCCTCAGCATCGACAGCAGGTAGTTGTGCGGCGCGCTGAATCTGATATTGCTGTTGCAGTTGCTGCACACTCAATGAAGCAATCTTCAGTTCCTGATTATGCGACAGTGCTTTATCAATCAGCTGCTGCAGAGCGGGATCACGGTAGAATTCCTGCCATCCCAGTTCGGCGACGGGCAGGGTTTCTGTCTCAGCCGCTGTCTCAGTGTCGAGTTCAATGACCGGCTCCGGTCGTTGATAATCGGGAATCATTGAACAGGCAGAAACGGTCAGCAACAGGCTGACCGTCAGGGCTTGTCTGAGTCGCTGGCTCATGCCTTCGCCTCCTCTGAACGGTTGCGGTTTTTATTATGACCACTGATGCGCTCGGCCAGGCTGAAGACCACAACAAAAAATACCGGAATAAAGAACACCGCCAGTACCGTCGCAGTAAATATCCCGCCAAAGACACCGGTACCAATCGCGTTCTGACTGGCCGAGCCGGCACCGGAAGCCAGCATCAGTGGCGTGACGCCGAGCATAAAGGCCAGTGACGTCATCAGAATAGGCCGTAACCGCATTCTGACCGCTTCCAATGTCGCTTTGCGGAGGCTCATGCCGTCTTCATAAAGCGATTTGGCAAACTCGACAATCAAGATGGCATTCTTGGACGACAGCCCTATCGTCGTTAACAGCCCGACCTGGAAAAAGACATCATTGGAGAGGCCTCTCAAGATTGCAAAAATAACAGCGCCAAGCACCCCCAGCGGCACCACCAGCATCACTGAAAACGGTACCGACCAGCTTTCATAGAGTGCTGCCAGACATAAAAACACCACCAGAATCGACAAGGCGTAGAGTAGCGGTGCCTGGTCGCCGGACTGCCGTTCCTGCAATGACAGGCCGGTCCACTGAAAACCGATACCATCCGGTAGTTTTGCCACCAGGTTTTCCATGATCTGCATGGCTTCACCGGAGCTGACACCAGGCGCACCTTCCCCCTGAATATTGACCGAAGATACGCCGTTGTAACGCTCCAGTCGGGGGGAGCCGTAAATCCAGCGACCCTCGGTCAGTGATGCCAGCGAGACCATTTCATTGTCGTCATTACGGACGTACCATTCAGCGACATCCTCGGGCATCATCCGGTATGGGGCATCACCCTGAACATAAACCCGTTTGATGCGGCCATCATCAATAAAGTCATTGACATAGCTCGAGGCCCAGGCGGTACTAAAGGTACTGTTGATATCGCTCAGATTGACACCGAAAGCCGCTGCCTTGGTGTGATCGACATCCAGTTTGAATTGGGGGGTATCGTCCTGGCCGTTGTGACGTACCCCGGTCAGTGCCGGTTCCTGGGCTGCCATTTGCAGTAATTGATCGCGCGCATTCATCAGAGCTTTGTGGCCGAGTCCGCCCAGGTCCTGCAGTTGCATATCAAAACCACTGGCATTACCCAGTTCACGAATGGGCGGCGGCGCAATCGCAAACGCCACCGCTCTTTTCAGGGTGGCGAAGTAGGCATTGGCCCGCGCCGCCACCTGCTGCACATGCTGTTCCGGTTCAGTGCGCTCTTCCCAGTCTTTCATATTGATAAAGGCCAGGCCGTTATTCTGGCCGCGACCGCCGAAGCTGAAACCGATCACTGAAAAAACGGATTCGACATTTTCTTTTTCCTGTTCCAGATAATAGTTCTCTATCTTGTCCATGACTTCAATCGAACGCGACATGGAGGCATTGGGTGGCAAAATCATCTGGGTGAACATCAGACCCTGATCCTCATCCGGCAAGAAAGAGCCGGGCAGACGCGTGAACAGCACGGCCAGCAGGCCGACAATCAGGACATAAATCAGCATATAGCGGCCTTTGCGGCCAATCATATGCTCAACACTGTTCTGGTAACGATTTGTTGCCTTGTTGAAATTGCGGTTAAACCAGCCAAAAAAACCTTTACGCTCGTAATGCTCTTCATCCGTCGGTTTGAGAAAAGCGGCACATAGCGCCGGGGTCAGCGTCAATGCAATCAGCACCGACAGAGCCATGGCAGAGACCACGGCAATGGAGAACTGCCGGTATATAACACCGGTAGAACCGCCGAAAAAGGCCATCGGAATAAAGACGGCAGACAGCACCAGTGCGATACCAATCAGAGCGCCGGTGATCTGATCTATAGACTTGCGTGTCGCCTCTCTGGGGGACAAGCGATCCTCGTGCATGACCCGTTCAACGTTCTCCACGACCACGATGGCATCATCGACCAGCAGACCGATGGCCAGCACCATCGCGAACATGGTGAGAGTGTTGATAGAAAAGCCGAAGGCATAGAGCACGGCAAAGGTACCGAGCAGCACGATAGGCACGGTAATGGTCGGAATGATGGTAGCCCGGAAGTTCTGTAAGAACAGATACATGACCAGGAACACGAGTATGATCGCTTCGACCAGGGTATGTACCACGCCTTCAATCGATAATTTGACAAAAGGGGTGGTGTCGTAGGGATAGACTACTTCCAGCCCGGCCGGGAAGAAATCATCCAGCTCTGCAATGCGTTCGCGGACATTCTCCGCCGTCTCCAGCGCATTGGCGCCGGAAGCGAGCGTGATACCGATACCGGCTGCAGGTTGTTTGTTGTATTCGGTCTCGTACTGGTAGCTCTCCCCCCCCAGTTCAACCCGCGCAACATCACCCAATCGGACGCGGGAACCGTCCTGATTCACCCGCAGGATGATATTGCTGAATTCCTCCGGTGTTTCCAGCCGGGTCTGTACCACGATATTGGCATTAAACTGCTGATCATCAACGGCAGGGGCGCCGCCCAGTTCGCCGGCAGCGATCTGAGCGTTCTGGGCCCGGATCGCGCGCACCACATCACCGGTAGTCAGATTGTAGTGATTGAGTCGCTCCGGATTAAGCCAGATCCGCATCGCATACTGGGAACCGAAGATCTGAATACGACCGACCCCGTTCACCCGGCTCAGCGGATCCTGGATGTTGGCACCGACATAGTCGGAAATATCGTAGCGGTCCATACTGCCATCGGCAGATACAAAACCCAGCACCATTAAAAAACCGGTACTGGATTTGGTCACCGTTATCCCCTGTTCCTGCACTTCCTGTGGCAGCAGTGGCATGGCTGACTGCAGCTTGTTCTGCACCTGAACCTGGGCAATATCCGGATCGGTGCCGGCTTCAAAGGTGATAGTGAGCTGACCGATGCCGGTGGAGTCACTGGTCGCCGACATATACAGCACATTATCGATACCGGTGAGATTCTGCTCCAGCACCTGGATCACCGAGTCTTCTACCGTTTTAGCAGAAGCACCGGGGTAGGTAGTGCGGATTTCCACCGAAGGTGGCGCGACTTCAGGATATTGTGACACCGGCAACTGAAAAATCGACAGTACGCCGGCCAGCATGATCAGGATCGCAATGACCCAGGCAAAAACGGGACGATCAATAAAAAAACGCGCCATAATCAGTCTCCGCCAGTCTTAGTCTGTTCAAGCTTTTTATCAATGCTGACTTTGGCGCCCGGGGCCACTTTCTGCAGCCCGGCCACGATCAGCTGATCGCCCGCATTGAGTCCGGATTTCACCAGCCAGTGGCCGTCGATAGCCTGGCCTACTGAGAGTTCGCGCGGCTCAACCTCATTGTTGTCATTCACAACCAGAGCGGTGGCATCACCTTCACGGTTGAAACTGATGGCTTTCTGTGGCGCCAGAATCGCTGCGTCGATCTTGCCTTCGGTAATTTCAGCGCGGACAAACATGCCGGGCAACAGTAGTTGATCAGGGTTTGGCATCAGCGCACGCAGAACCACATCACCGGTGGAGGGATCGACATCAACCTCGGCAAACTGCAATTTCCCCTGATGGGCATATTCGCTGCCATCTTCCAGGGTCAAAGTGACTGTGGGGGCCTGCTGCTGATTTATTTCGCGCTGAATGATTTTTCTGCGCAGGTCCAGTAATGCCCGGGAAGGCTGGGCGATATCGATATAGATCGGATCCAGCTGATGGATGGTGGACAGTTCGGCTTCCTGTTGGGCAGTGACCAGTGCCCCTTCGGTGACATTGGACTTGCCAATGCGGCCCGAAATCGGTGCGTTGACATGGGTATAGTCCAGATTGGTCTGCGCCGTCTTCACCATCGCTTTGCGGACTTGGATTTCAGCCTGCGCCTGTTGAAAGGTTGCCAGCGCATCATCGTATTCCTGGCGACTGATGGCATTGTCATCGAGCAGATTCTGATATCGTTGTTCTCTCGCTCTGGCGGTTTTCAGCGCCGCCTCGGCACGAGCAAGCTCAGCCTTGGCATTAGCCAGTTCGGCCTCATAGATGGCGGGGTCAATCTGATACAGCTGTTGGCCGGCTTCGATTTGTGAACCCTCTTCGAACAGACGTTGTTCGATAATACCGCTCACCTGCGGTCTGACATCGGCTTTACGGTAGGCCACGGTCCTGGCGGGCAGAGAGCTGGTCAGAGTGATCGCCTGTGGCGCCAGAGTCATGATATTGACCGCGGCCGGGGGCAGTCCCTGCTGGCTAGCCTGATCTTCAGCTTTTTGTTCGCAGCCGGACAGCAGCAGTGCGGCGAAAAATGTCACTAACAAGGGCAATCTGAAAGAAAAAGTCATTGTGTTCTCCTATCACCGGGCCTGTGTGGCACCGGTGGCAATGGCATCCCAGGATGCATCCATAATCTGATTCAGCTGTGCCTGATCGACCTGTATCACGCCTAACAGTTGCTGACTGGCCAGATACATATAAGGTTCAAAACTGAGGCTGCCCAGCACATCATCAGGCAAATCTTTAATCAATTTCTGTCGACGCCCTTCAGCAAACAGCGCTCGCAAGGGTTGGAACTGTTGCCAGGCATCCTTGCGCTGACTGCGTAAAACCTCGGTGGGCAGGTGATCAAACTGGGCCTTGCTGAGCGTGATAGCACGGTTGTTAATACAGAAGTGCCAGATATTGGCGCAGATCCGCTGGTAACGCTGTTTTAAAGACAGCGAACCATCATGATCGGTAAAAGCAGCCTCGGCAAAAGCCTCAATGATGCGGCTGTGCAGTTCAGCGATTAATGCTTCGCGGTCTTTGAAATAAAGGTAAATGGTCCCGGTCGCTACGCCGGCGCGGCCGGCCAGCTGTTTCATCGAAAAACCGTGAAAACCACTGCTGGAGAGCAGTTCCAAAGTGGCCTGAAGAATCAATTGTTGTTTGTCTTTGGCTTTTGTCTCAGTCATGGTGGTTTAGAAATGAATGAACGTTCATTCATTTTAGAGACTCAATGTATAAATGTAAATGCATGTGTTTGAAACCATGTAATTTAACTTTGCTGAATTTTGTCGACGATCTGTTTCAGCCGCGTTAAGTCAGCATCCAGATTGAGGGCCTGTTCGGCGCGTTGGTAGGCCATTTCTGAGTGAAGTTCAACCTGCTCGGCAAAGCACTCAGGGCACAGCCGTTTCAGTGCCAGTAAGGTTTTTTGTAACCTGAGCTGGATTTCAATCATCCCGGCACCATCGCGGGCAATCGGCATGAACACATCTTCAAATAAATCATCCAACTGCAGTTCCGAAATCCGCACATGCGGATAGACAATGTTTTCATTGTTATCATCAATACTGATGTGTTCACGCCAGGGCAATAACAGACGCACAGCCCGGCTGATAATGTCTATCGCCGTGCCCGGGTCATTGACGGCGGGTGACAGGGCGCGGGAGGCAATTTCAGCCAGTACCGTGAGACCAAAGCGTGGATCCTGATCAAAAGATCGCTCATTGCCGACGGTAAAGGCTGTACGAATCGCATTTTCTACTTCTTCGCTGAGCTCACCGGCAAAACTGGCAATCGCTTCTGCAGGATGAATAAACTGGCCGGGCTCGGTCAGTACCGAGATTTCTGATTCATACTGTTCAGCGTAATGGTTGAGCTTACTGATATCGATATGCTGCACATAACCGGTCTGCTCAGGGTAGATTTGATTATCGAAATAGTCAGGCAGATTATCCCAGTCGAGCCGCCGCGCACCGAGACAGGGATAATCAATACGTTGCTGTATCGCCTGACTGGCGGCTTCTTCAACCCGGTTGGTGGTTTCTCCCAGTCGTCCCAGCATGGAGAGGTGCTCAATCCAGCGCAGCATGGTGACGACAATGATTACCACCACCCCGAGGGTGACCGCGAACAGAATCAGGCGACCATTTTCACCGTATAAATCGGTTCTGAGCGCAATAATGCCGACCAGGCTGAACAGGAAGGAACCGATGAAAGTAGCCAGCACATTCTGGGTGGTCGAGTCCTGCCGGACCAGTTTGGTGGCTCGCGGCGTCGCGCTGGAACTGGCGGCAGTATAGGCTGAGACCATCACACTCAGTGAAAAGGTGGTCACGGCCAGCATGCTTGAAGCCAGGATATTGAGGATCTGGCCCACCGATTCGGCACCGATACTGAAGGGGAAAGGTGCTTTAATGAAGATTTCAACAGGAATGGCAATCAGGGCGGTAAATACTGCCAACAGAGCAAACAGCGCGGAGCGCAGCCATAATTTTCGCCCCAGCTGGGTTAGAAGCCATTGCCATTTGGAAAACATCCGTCTCTCCTTGTCCGCCCTGTATCAAGCATAACCAACCTTGAAGGTACAGACAATTCAGTGGCGACAGGCACAAAAAAACCGGTGAGGTCAGACCGCACCGGTTTTTGTTTAAATTTCAGCCCGGATCAGGGCGAGAATGATGAACCACAGCCGCAGGTGGTGGTGGCATTGGGGTTACGGATCACAAACTGTGAGCCTTCGATGCCATCGGTGTAATCAATTTCAGCACCCACCAGATATTGATAACTGGCCGGGTCAATCAGCAGGGTGACACCGCCTTTTTCAACCTGGGTGTCTTCTTCGCTGATGTCTTCTTCAAAGGTGAATCCATACTGGAAGCCTGAACAGCCGCCACCGGTGATGAATACACGCAGTTTCAGTTGATCGTTGCCTTCTTCAGCGATCAATTCGCTGACCTTAGCTGCCGCTGCCTCGGTAAAAATAATAGGGCTGGGCATTTCGCTGGTCATAAATTACTCCACAATTAGCTTAGATACTGGTTAAATATTATCCAAATTCTGACTAAATTAGTCAAGATTTAAGCACAATCTTTCAGGATTCTGCTTTCTGCTCCAGATGAAACTGGGCACCATCTTCAAAGACTTCATGTTCCAGCTGCAGGATATCGGTATCTTCTTCCTGGGCGCGGATTAACTGACCGTTGACTTCACTGCCCATGGCCATTTCCAGCAGACGGTAATAGAGATTGCCGTTAATGCGGGCCTTGGGGGCCAGTTCCACATGATTGGAGACAAACACATTGCCGTTGACCTGGCCGTTAATGATCACATTGGGCACGCGGATTTCACCATCAATACTGCCATGGTCACTGAGCGTCAGTACGGCAGTGTCATCGCCGGTCGCATTGATGTTGCCTTCAATGCTGCCATCAACCCGCAGACCGCCACTGAAACTGATATCACCTTTTATATGAGTATGCCGGCCAATCAGCGTATCAATGCGGCTGGTCGACTTCTTTTTCTTGGCTTTGTTTTTTTTGAACATGATTTACCTCATGATGCCGGGGAGGGGCTGACTTCCCACTTGAAGGTCCGTTCGGTCAGGGTTTTACCGGACTGTCTCAGCATGACCCGAATACTTTCCGGTTGTTCATTCTCTGCTAATTTCACTGTGCCTTCAAGCACTTGCACATGGCGAATATTCAGCGCCTGGGTTTCTACCAGTCTTGACTGGCCCTCACCGTTACCTGTCAGATTCAGCGTAATCAGCACATCGCCTTTAATCGACTTGGTAATACGCTTACCCTGGGTCAGCACAATCCGATACAGATAGGATGACGCATCCTCGCTGACTGGTCGCAGATGCAGTTCACGAACCTGTAATTCACTACTGGCATTCCCCTGGGTGATGTTCTGATAGAACAGCAGTTCTTTATTGAGATCAATGACCCTATCCTGTAACAGCTGTAATTCCGTTTGCAGTTTGGAATCGGTGGCCTGCTGCAGCGCCTGCATCTGATTGATGCCCATCAGCTGTTCCTGCAGTTGCCGGTTTTCCTCGGTGAGGCGCTGATTTTCTGCCAGCATCTGAGTATGCTGAGATTGCAGACCGGACAACTTTTCAAGCTGTTTCTGCTGCCATTGCTGTCCCCAGACAAAAATCGTCGCGATAGTCAGCGCAATGCCCAGCAGGATCAGTAACAGACAGCGGTATGGTCGCCGAGGATGGATAACATATGGACGATCAAGCATCAGGGCATGGTCGCGATTACATTGATGCCGGTGGTTTCCGCGAGGCCGAACATGATGTTCATGTTATGAATCGCCTGACCTGAGGCGCCTTTCACCAGGTTATCGATAACCGACAGAACCACCACGGTATCGCTGCCCTGTGGCTGATGCACGGCAAGGCGACAGACATTGGATCCGGACACGCTGCGGGTTTCGGGCATACTGCCGGCTGGCATCACATCGACAAAGGGTTCATCGCGGTAGCGGTTTTCAAACAACGCCTGCAGATCAGTTTCTTTATTCAGTCTGCCATACAGTGTGGCATGAATACCGCGCACCATTGGCGCGAGATGCGGGATAAAAGTGAGGTCTACCGCTTCACCACAATGGCTGGATAAAATTTCTCTGATTTCCGGCAGGTGACGGTGGCCACTGACACCATAGGCTTTGAAGCTGCCACTGGTTTCGGCCATCAGCATCGGGATCGCGGCTTTACGGCCAGCTCCGCTCACACCCGTTTTGGCGTCAGCGATGAGATGTTTTGGATCAATCAGGCCCGCTTCCAGCAGGGGCAGAAAGCCCAGCTCGGTGGCAGTGGGATAACAGCCGGGCACCGCGACCAGCTGGGCCGAGCGGATGTGCTCTCGATTGATTTCCGGCAGGCCGTAAACAGCGAGATCGAAAAGTTCGGGACAGGTATGCGGTGTGTTGTACCAGTGTTCCCAGACTGCCTGATCCTTGAGACGGAAATCCGCTGACAGATCAATGACCCGGGTGTTGCGCTTGATGAGTTCGGGAACCAGCGCCATCGCCACGGTATGCGGCGTCGCAAAAAACACAACATCGCATTGTGCCAGCACCTCGGGATCGGGTTCGCTGAAGCTCAGATCGAGGTGGCCGCGCAGGTTGGGAAATAACTCACTGACAGCCATGCCAGCTTCACTGCGTGAAGTGATGACTTCCAGCGACACTTCAGGATGGTTGGCCAATAGCCTCAGCAATTCCACACCGGTGTAACCGGTGCCGCCAACAATACCGACTTTGATCATGCTTTGCTCTGTCGTTGCTGTTAAAACAGACAGTATACCCAAATTAGTCCGGCCTGAAGACAGCAAAAAGCCGGTTCAGATAGTTTCAGGCCGGATTGAAAAGCTGTTCCAGGCGCTGTTTATGTTGCATATAGACCGCCGTGGGGGTGTAGCCATTATCAGTAAATTTAAGGCTGTTGAGGTAGACCGGGTACCGGAGCTGCCGGCCTCGCAGGCTGAGCACCAGTTGCTGAACCTGCGCAAACAGGGCCGGATCATCGGCGCGGCCCTCAAACCACTGCTGCCCGCAGACAATAGTGCAGTCAGCATCAAGAGCACTGTTAGTCATGCTGACTTTGACCGGCAGATAGCTGCTGTTTTGTTTGGTCACGGCCACTGGGGTGGCCCGCCACTGATGTTGCTGACGGCTCAGATGATAAAACCGCAGTTGCGGGATCTGGTTACGTTGACGTATTTCGGACAGAAACAACTGCAGATGAGCAATTAAAGTGGCTTCTGTCAGATGCTGATACTGCTGCCTGATAAGATTAGCGAACTCATCCAGCAGGTAGCAGACAATGGTATTTTTCTCAAGATAAATGAAGACATTGATCCGCTCTGCCGACTGGTATTGCAGTAGCGTGTTGAACAGGCCGTCCTTATCCAGATAGCGATCCAGTCTCAGTGCTTCAAATTGCCGGTTCTGACTGGCAAGGTTGTGCCACAGATCCTGAGACAGAGGCTGCTTTACCATGCTTAGCTGTTGCTGCTGCCAGTGCAGGCTGTAAAGGCGGTCGGCCATGGTCAGTAAAAACCGGCCCGAGCCGGGAAAACGGCGGTAATGGTTAATCATTTGCTCAAGCAAGTCATCCATTCGCTGGCTGATGGTCTGACCGAAAACCGGTGTCGGACACCAGCTTTGCCAGCTTGTTTGCGAGCCGGGCTGCCAGGCCAGAATATGTTCTGATAATGCCAGTACCGCCTGCGGACCCCGGAAACGAAAGCTATGGCAGAGGCCATGACTGGTAAATACCAGACCCTCAATCGAACTCACCAGACTCTGGTGGAAAGAACTGTAATTCAGCGGATCATTGAGCCGACTCGACAGTTGCAGGCCCTGCTGAGACAGTCTGTCGCCAAGCTCGGACTCCAGGTTGATAAACAACCTGATATCGACCGGCGTTTCCACTTGAGCAGTGTGGATAGCCTGAAAATTCAGATCGAGTTCAGGCAGTGCACTGCGAAACAGTCGCTGACATGCTTCCACCACCACAGCGGTGCTGACTTTGCCATGTTGATCGTTGACACTGAGCCAGTTGCTGCGGCTCAGCAGGTGGTTGCCGATAGCATAGGCCAGCACCTGCAAGAGATGCTCGTGCCGGACCAGACTCTGCTCGCCCGGCCGATTCAATGGCTGACGGCTCAAGCACCACTGTGAATCATCGCGAAAACGCGTCAGAAACAGGCGCTCACTACCTTGGGCCGGTCTCAGCGCCCGGGGCAGCAGGGTCGCCTGGTTAACAGCAGGGGCATAACGCAGGCGCTGCAGTGTTTTCAGCTGCTGCAAATCTTCAGCGGCATTCAGATTATGCTGACGGGCAAACTCAGCAAGCTCATTGATAAGCTCAGCGCTGAACCGACCCAGCGCCTGGTAATCATTTTCGATAACGGCGATATCATCCAGGCCATGATCCAGCTGTTTCAGTTTGTCTGTGTCCCAGCCCCATTCACGGGCAAGCTTATCGACAAACTGGCGACGCCAGGGCAGCGGGGCCTGTATGACAGTTTTGCTGAGTCTTTCCGGTATGTTCAGGTAAAAATCGCGCTGTAAGTCGCTCCAGTTAGCTTGCTGTCGCAGGCTGAGCAATTTGAGGTAGGGCGGATCAATTCGGCAGGCATCATGATGTTGCTGATACAGCTGCTGCTTTAATAAAGGTGAAAGCGCAGACGTGGCAGGGGCCGACAGGCTGTGACGGAGATAAGCCAGTGACAGCAGGGCATCACCCTGTTGCAGGCTGTCAGTCAACGCAGTGAGGTTTTGATGAAACAGCGTGTCGGGGTTAAAACGACCCACTTCACCAAAGTCAACCAGGCTCACCGGATTCAGCAGACGCTGGGACCGCATCTGAGTGACGCTTGCAGCGTAATTCTGATCCTCTTCAGGACTGGTCAGCCACCAGTAAGGCTGGCTGCCGGCCAGTACCAGTCCGGCAGTATAGAACTGATCGCGCTCCCAGGCCGACAATACACCGCGGGCCAAGTCTGCTTCTGATAGCAGCTGGCTATCGAGTTCGATACCATTTTCAGCTGCCCAGGCACAAACTGCCTCGACTTTTTGTTGCAACTGGGTACGCTGGGTTTCTTTGAGCAGATTGCTGTAAAGCAGCCAGAGTTCAAAGCGGGGACGTTCAGGATAACTCAGCAGGCCATTGGGATTGATGAGATAGAGACCGCGTATGGGGTAACGGCGCAAGGCCTTCTGCCGGTAGCGGAAGTTGCTTTCCAGTTGTCTGGCCCGGTCCAGCGCGGATCTGGTCGGACGATAATCAATCAGACCTGCCGGGGTTTCATCACTGATATACCCCGGCAGCAGTTTGGCATTAATATGAAACAGGAACGGCAGCAGCTCAATAATCAGACTGTGTCGTGCCGGCGCCAGCTGAAGCAGTCTCTGGATGCGTTCATGGTTATGCGTTTGGAAGAAACGCTGTGCCTGAACCCTGTCCATTGACTGCTGGGCCTGTTAATGTCTGAAATGGCGCATGCCTGTGAAGACCATGGCGATACCGTGCTCATTGGCAGCGGCAATAACCTCATCATCACGCATTGAACCGCCCGGTTGAATTACGGCTTTGATGCCGGCTTCAGCAGCGGCATCGAGACCGTCACGGAACGGGAAGAAGGCATCGGAAGCCATTACCGCACCGGGAACCACCAGACCGGCATCCTCTGCTTTGATACCGGCAATACGGCTGCTGACCACACGGCTCATCTGACCGGCACCGATGCCGACCGTCTGTTGGTTTTTGGCATAAACAATGGCATTGGATTTCACAAACTTGGCCACCCGCCAGGCAAACAACAGATCCTGCATCTGTTCATCGCTCGGTGCAGTGTCGGTCACGACTTTAAGTTCATCGGTCTGAACCAGTGCGTCATCACGATCCTGGACCAAAAGACCACCGTTGACACGTTTGAAGTCGAGGCTGTCAGCCGGTTTTTTAACAAACTCGCCGCAGGCAAGCAGGCGTACATTGGCTTTCTGAGCGACCGCGGCGCGCGCCTCATCAGAGACTTTTGGCGCGATAATCACTTCAACAAACTGACGCTCGATAATGGCTTTGGCAGTCTCGGCATCCAGCTCGCGGTTGAAGGCGATAATGCCGCCGAAAGCCGAGGTCGGATCGGTCTGAAAAGCCAGATCATAGGCGGCAAGCAGGTTATCGGCTGTGGCCACACCGCAGGGATTGGCATGTTTGACAATGACGCAGGCCGGTGATTCAGGGAAGGCTTTGACGCATTCCAGTGCCGCATCGGTATCAGCGATATTGTTGTACGACAGTTCCTTGCCCTGCAATTGCACAGCAGCACTGATGGTGCCGCTTTCCAGCTGACCTTCGACATAAAAGGCCGCCTTCTGGTGGGGGTTTTCACCGTAGCGCATGTCCTGTTTCTTGTGAAACTGACTGTTGAAAGTGCGTGAAAAGGTGCTCATATCGCCGTTATCGGCACGTTTGCCCAGATAATTAGCAATCGCACCGTCGTAGTGTGCTGTGTGCTCAAAAGTTTTCACGGCGAGATCAAAGCGGGTGGCATCATCGACGCCGCCATTGGCTTCGATTTGCTCGAGCACGCGGCCGTAATCAGCAGGGTCAATCAATACCGTGACATCGGCATGGTTTTTGGCCGCGGCGCGCAGCATAGTCGGACCACCGATATCAATATTCTCAATCGCCATCGGCAGGGTGCAGTCATCACGGGCGATGGTTGCTTCAAAAGGGTAGAGGTTAACCACGACCAGATCGATAGCCGCGATATCATGCTGCTGCATGATCGCATCATCGGTGCCGCGGCGGCCCAGCAGACCACCATGAATTTTAGGATGCAGGGTTTTAATGCGCCCAGCCATCATTTCCGGGAAGCCAGTGTGTTCGGAGACTTCTTTCACCGGCAGGCCAGCCTCACTCAACAGTTTGGCGGTACCGCCGGTAGACAGCAGTTCCACACCGAGTCGATTCAGTTCCTGTGCCAGTTCAAGCACACCAGTCTTGTCAGAGACGCTCAACAGAGCACGTTTGATCTTATTCATTGAAAAAGAAATTCCAGGCTAAAGAGAATGCGTTTTTACAAGCCGTAGAGCTTGAGTTTTTTGCGTAAGGTGCCGCGATTGATACCGAGAATTTCAGCCGCCCGGCTTTGATTGCCATTGGTGTGTGCCAGTGTCGCTTTCAGCAGCGGCACTTCGACTTCGGTCATCAGCATTTCATAGAGATTGGCAGCAGGATGGCCCTCGAGTTGCTCGAAGTAGTCTGCCAGCGCTTGTGACACACAGTCACTCAGCGGAGCTGTCGTGTGCTCGGCCGCTACACCCAATTCAGCGCAAGTCGATGGATCTTTGGCTAGCGGTTTAGTCATGCGGCTTGAGTGTCCTGTTGTTGTTCTAATTGCTCAAAAAAATCGCGGGTGAATCGCATTTGCTGTTGCGGCTGTTCAAACTGGTTCATCGTCTGACGGAAAGCGTTGCCGTTGCGCAGCCCCTTGCTATACCAGGCGATATGTTTGCGTGCCATGCGAACACCGGTGTAGTCACCATAAAAATCGTACAGGTTTTGCAGGTGCTCAATCAAGACCTGTTTAATTTCAGTGACTTCAGGCTCCTGCAGCAAGTCACCATGGTCCAGAAAATGCAGGATCTGCCGGAATATCCATGGATTACCTTGTGCGGCTCTGCCGATCATCAGGCCGTCAGCGCCGGTGTGTTGCAGTACCTTTGCCGCTTTCTCAGGCGAGCAAATATCGCCGTTGGCGATGACCGGTATCGAAATGCGTGACTTGATCTCGGCAATGGTGTCGTATTCTGCTTCGCCCTTGTAGGCATCAGCGCGGGTACGGCCATGCACGGCAAGTGCCTGGATGCCGGCCTGTTCGGCAATACGGGCAATGCTGACGCCGTTACGGTTGTCCCGGTCCCAGCCGGTGCGGATTTTCAGTGTGACCGGTACATCGACGGCATTGACGACGGCCTCGACAATGTCTGCCACCAGTTTTTCATTCTGCAGCAGCGCCGACCCCGCCATGACATTACAGACCTTTTTGGCCGGGCAGCCCATATTGATATCAATAATATGGGCGCCCTCGTCGACATTATGCCGCGCAGCGTCCGCCATCATTTGCGGATCGGCCCCTGCTATCTGCACACTGCGTGGTTCCGGTTCGCCTTCATGGTTGGCGCGCAGCAAGGATTTCTTGCTGGCCCAGAGGGCTTTATTGGCGGTGATCATTTCCGACACTGCCATACCGGCGCCGAGTCGACGACAGAGCTGACGGAAAGGACGATCAGTGACCCCGGCCATCGGCGCCAGAAATAATCGGTTGGGCAGTGAGTATGGACCGATCATCAGTTCAGACGGCATGTCTGACTCCGGTCAGTCTGACCCAGTCCTCGCGGCTGACAGCAGGCTGCATGTTGAACCATTGCTGATAACTGTCTGCGACCTCATCAGCCTGACTTTGCAAAATACCTGACAGCACCAATTCAGTATTAGGCTTACACAAGTTGGCAAAGCGTGGGGCCAGATTCTGTAATGGCCCGGCCAGAATATTGGCCAGCAGCAGATCGCAGGGTTCATCCGGACAATTGCCCGGCAGATAGGCTTCAATTTCGACGCCGTTGCGGCGCGCATTTTCACGAGTGGCTTCCAGCGCCTGCGGGTCGGTATCAACACCAATCACCCGTTCGGCGCCGAGTAAAGCGGCAGCAATCGCCAGAATACCGCTGCCACAGCCATAATCGATAACGTATTTACCCTTGAGATCAGCCTGATCCAGCCAGTTGAGGCACAAAGCTGTGGTCGCATGGGTGCCGGTGCCGAAAGCCAGCCCCGGATCCAGCAGAATATTGACTGCCTGCTCATCCGGCGCCTGATGCCAGCTGGGGACAATCCAGAGCTTGTCGCCAAACTGGATCGGCTGGAAGTTCTCCATCCACTCCCGCTCCCAGTCCTTATCCTCAACCGCTTCAACCCGGAATTTAGGCACATTATCCACCATGCCAGCCAGCATCTTGACTACATCCTGTTGTTCGGTCTCTGCGTCGAATAATGCGGTCAGCCGGGTTTCCGTCCACAGCGGCGTTTCACCAAGGTCCGGCTCGTAGATCGGTTGATCGGCATCATCTTCAAAGGTGACAGCCGCCGCACCACACTCGCTCAAAGCCTCCGATAACACTTCCGCTTTGTCCGGTGTGGTGTGACAAATGAACTGGATCCAGGCCATCAGAGACCCAGTTTCTTTTCAAGATAGTGGATGTTGGTACCGCCGGTCTGGAAGTGAGTGTCATCCATAATGTCACGCTGCAGTTCGACATTGGTCTTGATACCTTCAATGCCGATTTCTTTCAGTGCGGTCTGCATGCGGGCAATCGCCGAATCCCGGTCTTTGCCGTAAGCAATCAGTTTGCCGATCAGAGAATCATAGTTGGGTGGCACTTTATAACCACTGTAGATATGCGAATCCATGCGGATACCGGCACCACCCGGTGCATGATAATGGGTGATTTTGCCAGGACTCGGCATAAAGGTGCGGGGGTCTTCGGCATTGATACGGCACTCGATGGCATGGCCACGCATCACCACATCTTCCTGTCTAATCGACAGCGGCTCACCGGCAGCAATACGGATCTGTTCGGCAACCAGGTCGATATCGGTGACCCGTTCGGTGACCGGATGCTCAACCTGAATACGGGTATTCATCTCAATGAAATAGAATTCGCCGTCCTGGTACAGGAATTCAAAAGTACCGGCGCCACGGTAGCCGATGCGGATACAGGCTTCAGCACAGATAGCGCCCATGCGGTCACGCATTTCCTGGGTAATGCCCGGTGCCGGAGATTCTTCAACGACTTTCTGGTGACGACGTTGCATAGAGCAATCACGTTCACCCAGATGAATCGCATTGCCGTGCTGATCGGCCAATACCTGAAATTCGATATGACGCGGGTTTTCCAGGAATTTCTCCATGTAAACCATATCGTTACCGAAGGCGGCGCGGGCTTCGCTTTTGGTCAATGCAATCGCATTGAGCAGGTGGGCTTCACTGTGAACCTCACGCATACCACGACCACCACCACCGCCGGCTGCCTTGATAATAATCGGGTAACCGATTTCTCGGGCCAGACGCAGATTGGTGGCATCATCGGTGCCGAGCGGGCCGTCAGAACCGGGTACGCAGGGTACACCAGCTTCTTTCATCGCCTTGATCGCAGCGACCTTGTCACCCATGATGCGGATGGTTTCAGCGCGCGGGCCGATAAAGATAAAGCCGCTTTCCTCGACGCGTTCGGCAAAGTCGGCATTTTCAGACAGGAAACCGTAGCCGGGGTGGATGGCGGTGGCATCAGTAATTTCAGCCGCGCTGATAATCGCCGGCACGTTCAGGTAACTCTCACTGGAGGGGGCCGGGCCGATACAGACGCTTTCGTCAGCCAGCAGGACATGTTTGAGGTCGCGATCCACACTGGAGTGAACAGCGACGGTTTTAATGCCGAGTTCCCAGCAGGCGCGCAGAATACGCAGGGCGATTTCGCCCCGGTTGGCAATAACAATTTTATCGATCATATTAATGTTCAAATCCACAGTTCAGGATGAGCAGTTTTGCCGGTATCCGGCGCGGGCGTTATTCGATAACGATCAGAGGCTCATCGAATTCAACCGGATGACCGTTCTCGACCAGAATGGCGGTAACGGTACCGCTGCGATCGGCTTCGATCTGGTTGAACATCTTCATCGCTTCGATAATGCAGATAACATCGCCGGCAGCGACTTTCTGACCGACTTCCACAAAGGCTGCCGCTTCCGGGGAAGAAGAACGGTAGAAGGTACCGACCATCGGTGAGCGAACCGCATTGGCTTCATTAGCTTTGGCTTCGGAGGCGGCTTGAGCAGCAGGATCAGCTGCAGCAGCGGGCGCCGGTGCGGCGGCAGGCATTGCAACCGGCGCTGGTGCGGCAGGGGCGGCATAACTTGGCATCACGGAACTGTTACGGCTGATACGTACCGATTCTTCACCTTCGGAAATTTCAATCTCGGCGACATCGGATTCCTGAATAAGATCGATGAGTTTCTTAATTTTGCGAATATCCATGCGTTAACCTTTAATAATAGTTATGAGTTGAGTTGTCTGATGGCGGCTTGCAGGGCCAGTTCGTAACCCTGCGCACCCAGTCCGCATATCACGCCTCTGGCAATATCGGACAGATAGGAATGGGCTCTGAACGCCTCACGGGCGTGAATGTTGGAGATATGTACTTCGATAAACGGTATGGCCACCGCAGCCAGTGCATCACGCAGAGCCACACTGGTGTGTGTAAAAGCGGCCGGATTAATCAGAATGAAATCGGTGTCATGTCGGTTTTCGTGCAGTTTATCGACCAGCGCATGCTCGGCATTGCTCTGAAAAAAATCGAGCTGGTGGCCGGCCGCCGTGGCCATGGTCCGCAGGCGATCCTCAATATCAGCGAGGGTATCTGCACCATAGTGCTCAGGCTCGCGCGTCCCCAACAGGTTGAGATTGGGGCCGTTCAGCACAAGAATGTTCGCCATGACGATCCTTACAAAGCGGTCTGAATTCAATTAGGCCGAATTGTGCACCAGCAAAGGGTCAATGTCCAGTTAAGCAAGACAAAAGGCAGACTTTTGTCGCTATTTTCGTCGAAATGGCGGCTTTCTTGGGTTTTTCACCAAATCGTCACAAGGGCAGTCTGGACAGGTGTTCCAGCAGCTTGTCTGCGCTGACATGACCCACCAGCCGGTAGTCACGTAACTCCTGACCGGTTGGGTTGAAAAACAGCATGGTCGGCGGACCGAACACCTGCAAAGATTTGAGCATGGCCTGGTGGGCCTCGGTGTTATCAGTCATATCCAGCTTCAACAGCAGATAGTTATCCAAGGCGGCCACCACGGCCGGATCGCGGAAGGTGGTTTTTTCCATGGTCTTGCAGTCAGTACACCAGTCGGCGTAAAAATCCAGCATGACCGGTTTCTGCGTGCTTTGCAGCCGCTCATTGAGTTCTTCAAGATTATTGATCTTGCTGAATTCAAGCTGTGGCTGTTTGGATACTGTTGATGACGAAGTGGCTGCTATCAACTGTAGTGGCTGCCACAGATTCTGACTGCCGCTGGCACCTCCAATCATCAACAGTGCGCCATAAATCAACAGAATCAGCCCCAGACCTTTGAACAACTTGCTCCAGCCACTGGCATCGATTTGCAGGCTGTTCAGCGCCCCCATGTAAACGGCGCAGACGATCAACAAACAGCCCCACAGGATCAGCGTCAGCCAGCCCGGCAGGATCCGCGCCAGCATCCAGATGGCGAGGCCCAGCAACAACACGCCAAAGATGGCTTTGATTACATTCATCCAGTCTCCCGCCCGGGGCAGCAGCGAACCGGCAGAAGTACCGATAATCAGCAGGGGAATGCCCATGCCGATACTGAGTGCAAACAGGGCCAGCCCGCCCAGGAAGGGATCCGCATTTTGACCGATAAAAATCAGTGCCGCCGCCAGCGGTGGCGCCAGACAGGGACCGACAATCAAAGCCGACAGCAGACCCATCACGGCAACACCGATAAAACTGCCGCCTCGCTGGCGGTGAGTCAGTTGATGCAGCCGGTGCTGCAGCGTATGCGGTAGTTGCAGTTCATACAGACCGAACATTGACAGTGCGAGTAGCACAAACAGCAGGCTGAAGCTGGCAATAATCCAGGGGTTCTGAAACAGGCTCTGCAGGTTTTCACCGACCAGGCCGGTGATGATGCCGGCCGCTGTATAGGTCACAGACATCGCCAGTACATATACCAGAGACAGACTGAAAGCCCGCCGAGTAGTGATTTTTTCTCCTTCACCGACAATCACACTGGACAGGATTGGAATCATCGGCAAAACGCAGGGAGTGAAAGTCAGCAATAGCCCGAGCCCCAGAAAACCCAGGAAAATCTGGACCAGATTATCTTGGGCCAGTTTTTGTGCCAGACGATCCTGTTCGCTGAGCGGGTTATTGCCCTTAATGGTTTCAGTGGCTGCGGGAATCGGCTCCGGCGCATCGGTGGTCGCCGCGCTGGCGACCGGCAGCGTTAAATCCACCTGCTGCACGCTGGGTGGATAACAGATCCCGAAGGTTTCAGAACAGCCTTGAAAATAGGCTTTGAGCGTGATTTGCTGCGCGGCCTGAGGACGGTTAAGTGGCAGTTTCAGTGCCAGATCATGATGATAAACTTGGACCAGCCCGAAGGTCTCGTCATTCTTATTTTCACCGGGTGGCAGGATAAAATTGCCCAGTCGAACATTGTCATTGCCGATAATCTCAAAGCGCAATTTGTCGCGATATAGATAATTTCCTTCCATCACCTGCCAGCGGGCTATCAGGGTGTTGGCATCCTCGACTTCAGCGCTGAATTGAAAGGCTTCCTCGACCAGAGGCGGCACCTCGTCAGACTGGCCCAGTCCCAGACCTTCCAGAAATCCTGTGCGCGCACTGGCGCTCGAAACCACTAACAACAGACACAAAAATAAAATTTTCTTCATCATTCTCTAAGGCTTGCCATCTCGGTATTTAGCTAGACAATCTTAGCAGTGCGAAGTTACATCCGTCTGCTCCGGGGTATTCCTGCCGACACAATGCTGTAATAATTGCCTCATTTTGGTAAGCAACTGACGGTATTAACGTGGAAATAAAAGATATCCATCAGCTAGAGAAACAGGCTTATAAGAAAAGCCATGGTGAACTTGCCCGCATTGGAATGGCCCTGCTGTTTATGGTGCTGGCACTGGTCTACAGCTACAACATCAGCGGCGATGGCACCAGCAGTCTGATCCTTGCCGTTGCCACTGTCTTCGGCGCCTATATGGCCATGAATATCGGTGCCAATGATGTCGCCAACAATGTCGGCCCTGCCGTCGGTTCAAAAGCCTTGACCATGGGCGGCGCGATTGTGATTGCGATGATTTTTGAAGCTGCCGGTGCCATTATTGCCGGCGGCGATGTGGTGTCCACCGTCAAGAAAGGCATCATCGATATCAATGGCTTTGGCGGTAATACCCAGGACTTCGTCTGGGCGATGATGGCCGCACTGCTGGCTGCTGCGTTATGGCTTAATCTGGCCACTTACGCACGGGCACCGGTGTCGACAACTCATTCCATCGTCGGTGGTGTGATGGGCGCCGGTATTGCTGCCGCCGGGTTCAGCATTGTTGACTGGGGCACCATGGGGGCCATTGCCAGCTCCTGGGTTATCTCGCCGGTGATAGGGGGGCTGATTGCGATCATCTTCTTATATGCCATCAAAAAGACCATTATTTTTCAGGATGACAAAATTACCGCCTCTTCCAAATGGGTGCCGGTCTATGTCGCCATCATGGCCTGGGCCTTTGTCACTTACCTGGTGATTAAGGGCCTCAAACAGGTCTGGCCGCAATTCATTACTTTCCTCAATGAAACCCTGCTGTTCAGCCTCGAAGTCAGCAGTAAACCCAGTATTGTGGATGCCGCGATTCTGGGGCTTATTGTTGGTGTGCTGGTTTATTTTCTGGTCAGGCGCACCGTTAAACGTCGCCTGCCCCGTCTTACCAATGATCGTGCCAGCGTCAATGTGCTGTTCACGATTCCACTGATTTTTGCTGCCGCTCTGCTGAGTTTTGCTCACGGTGCCAATGACGTGGCGAATGCCATCGGGCCGCTGGCTGCGATTCATGATGCGATCATTACCGGGGGTATCACCAGCGAAGCCGGGATTCCATTCTGGGTGATGGCTGTCGGCGCTTTTGGTATTGCACTGGGGCTGGCATTGTACGGTCCTCGCCTGATTCGGACTGTGGGCGGCGAAATTACGGAACTGGATCAAATGCGGGCTTTTTCGATTGCAATGGCCGCCGCGATTACCGTTATTATCGCCAGCCAGCTGGGGCTGCCGGTGAGCACCACCCATGTGGCAATCGGTGCCGTGTTTGGTGTTGGCTTCCTGCGTGAATGGCTGGACCGGGCTGAAAGTCTGGAAGATGAGATCGAGCAGGATGAGCGCGAGATCAAGGAAGAAAAACGCCTGCTCAGCGCATTGCGTAAAGAGCTTAATGTGCTGATGGAGAAAAAAGACAAAACCGTCAGTGACTATGAGCGGATCACCGATTTGTACCGGTCGATCGATGAAGAAAAAGGCACGCTGAAAAAAGCCAAGAAAACGCTGAAAAAAGAGAAGAAGAGCCTCTACGTCAAGCGCGATATGATGAAGAAAATTATCACTGCCTGGCTGATCACCGTGCCCTCGGCAGCCGTATTGTCTGCCATCCTGTTCTACACCATCAGAGGCGTGATGACCTGATTGCGGCAAGTCGAACTGTCATCTGTGCGTCATCAAACAGTCATCGAGGCAGTCGTTATTAGCAGCTAAGTAGTGACTTACATTGCAATCAGAATAGGGAAATCAGCGGCTTAGCCAATTGTTATCAAACTGTAACAATTGCTTTGTATGATGCAACGGTCATTGTAACGACTGGGAAAAGCTTTATGGCATCGAGTGTGTTGGTAGTCGAGGACGACGTCGCAATTCGGGATATGTTGTCGTTCACCCTCAAGCAGTCAGGTTACTCCTGCGAGGCTGTGGGTGATGGAGAAACCGGTCTGGAGGCGCTGAAGCATCATCAGCCGGATATGATCCTGCTGGACTGGATGCTGCCCGGCATTGATGGCATCGAGTTTATCCGGCGGCTGCGCGCTAATGAGTTTCTGGCTAATATTCCGGTCATCATGCTCACCGCCAAGGGTGAGAGCGAGGATATGGTCAAGGGGCTGGGCGTCGGTGCCGATGATTACATCAACAAACCTTTTTCACCACCTGAACTGATGGCCCGCATCAAGGCGGTATTGCGCCGTTGTCAGCCAGCTGACCCGGATGAGGCGCAGAAGCTGCAATTCGGCAACCTGGTGCTGGATACCAAAAGTCACCGTGTGACTGTCGATGACAAACGGGTGGAACTGGGACCGACCGAGTTCCGTCTGCTGCACTTCTTTATGAAAAATCCGGAACGCGCCTACGGTCGTTCACAGTTGCTGGATTATGTCTGGGGCGATACCGTCTATATTGAAGAGCGTACTGTCGATGTGCATATCCGCCGCCTGCGCAAAGCGCTGGAGACCAGTGGACATGATCATCTGGTACAGACAGTGCGGGGAGTGGGTTATCGTTTTTCAGTTGATTAACGGCGGCTTCGATGCAATGGGATAACTGGCGTCTGCTGACGCTGATCAGCCTGGCCGGTTTCTGTGGTCTGCTATTCGGCCAGATGATGAGCTTTATGTTCCTGGCGGTGCTGGTTTATGCCCTGTGGCTGCAGCATAACTGGTTCAAGCTCAGAAAGTGGCTGGAAAAACCCAAGAAAAACCGTTCTCCCAGTGCCGAAGGTGTCATAGACGACGTCTGTCGCTACATTGAACAGATGCGTCAGCAGAACAGTAACCGCAAGAAAAAACTGACCGGCTATCTCAAGCGTTTTCAGCAGGCGACAGCGGCTTTGCCTGATGCCATCGTGGTGTTGGGTGAGTATGGCGAGGTCGACTGGGCTAATCAGTCAGCACGTGAACTACTCGGCGTACGCTGGCCGCGCGATAACAATGTCAGGATCAACAACCTTATCCGTGATCCGGCATTCCAGGCTTTACTGGAAGACCCGCTTAAGCTGGGCAATATGGTCACGGTTAAATCCCCGCATGACGAATCCATGCAGCTGGAACTCAAAGTGGTCAGTTACATGGGCGCGGGCAGGTTGCTGATAGCCCGTGATATCACCCAGACCATCAAACTGCAGCGCATGCGTCGTGACTTTGTGGCCAATGTTTCACATGAGCTGAAAACGCCGTTGACCGTGCTGCGCGGTTACCTCGAAGCGTTCACCGACGATACCGATCCGCAGCAGTGGCGCGCAGCTTTGCCGGCGATGCGTCAGCAGAGCGAACGTATGCACCTGATGATCAAGGATCTGCTGGTTCTGTCGCAGCTGGAGACTGGTGAAAAGCCATTACGGCGGATTCCCACCGATGTCGGCAAGCTACTGCAGTCAATTATTGAAGATGCGCGCTCACTGGAGCATTACCGCGAACATAAAATCAGTCTGGAGCTGGATAACGAGCGCTGGCTGGTCTGTGACATGGAAGAGATCCGCAGTGCAGTGTCCAATCTGGTGTTCAATGCGGTCAAGTACACGCCGGCGGGCTGTCAGATTCATATCAGCTGGCGTCTGCAGGACGAGGGGGCCTGTCTGGAAGTCGCTGATGAGGGTGAAGGCATCGCCGAACATCACCTGGAGCGGCTGACCGAGCGTTTCTATCGGGTCGACAAAGGCCGCAGCAATGATAAAGGCGGTACCGGTCTGGGACTCGCTATCGTCAAGCACGTCCTGCAGCGTCATGGCGCGCGTCTCGAGATCAGCAGTGAACTGGGTCAGGGCAGCCGCTTCAAATGCTGTTTTCCTGCCACTATCGTGGTTGAGAAAATCACCGTCTAACAACGGCTTGCCTCCATTCTGACAATGCTGTCATACAACTGTCACATTTCTTTCATATCCTTGTCACAGTCAGAATTCATACTTTCCCAGCGCTAAACGTGAAATACGTTGCATTTTTCTTTTAACTTGGGAGCTGAACAACATGTTCAAGAAAAACATCGCCCTGCTGGGTGCTGCCGTCACCATGGCTTTTTCATCAGTGACTTTTGCTGATGTTGATGCCAACCTGCCTGACTACGAAAAAGTCAGTGGTATTTCAGGTAACCTGTCGAGCGTGGGTTCTGACACGCTGGCCAACCTGATGACTTTGTGGGCAGAAGAGTTCAAACGCGAATATCCAAACGTCAGTATTCAGATTCAGGCTGCCGGGTCTTCAACTGCACCGCCGGCACTGACCGAAGGCACTTCTAACTTCGGGCCGATGAGCCGCCAGATGAAAGACAAGGAGCTGGCCGCCTTTGAAGAGAAGTTCGGCTATAAACCGACCGCGATCCCCGTCGCTATCGACGCGCTGGCTGTATATGTTCACAAAGACAACCCCATCGAAGGTCTGACGATTCCTCAGGTTGATGCGATTTTCTCAGCGACCCGTAAATGCGGTTACTCAGAAGACGTCACCAACTGGGGGCAACTGGGAGTTGAGAACCTGGGCGCGATTCAGCTTTATGGTCGTAACTCCGTGTCCGGTACTTACGGTTATTTCAAAGACAATGCGCTGTGCGAAGGTGACTTCAAGAACAGTGTCAACGAACAGCCCGGTTCTGCTTCTGTGGTTCAGGGTGTAACCAAGTCGCTGAATGGTATCGGTTACTCAGGTATCGGTTACAAAACCTCCGGTGTGAAAGCGGTGCCGCTGGCGAAAGAAGAAGGCCAGCCTTTCATCGAAGCTACGCCTGAAAACGCAGCAAGCGGCAAATTCCCGATGGCGCGTTTCCTGTGGGTCTATGTCAACAAACACCCGAACAAACCGATGTCACCGATTGACCGTGAATTCATCGAAATGGTGCTTTCAAAAACCGGTCAGCAAGTGGTTGTAAAAGATGGCTATGTGCCTCTGCCAGCCAGTGTAGCTGAAAAAGCACTGGAGAAGATTCAATAAACCCTTGTTGAAGATACAGATAAGACGCCCCGTGCCTTTCACAGTACGGGGCGTTTTTACTGTTAAACAACCCTGAATCGTCTGCCATCCAGTCGCTTGAGGATTGTTTCAAATCACATAACTTTGGTAATGCTCGATGCAAGAACAAACAGTTGATGATCAAGCCGTACTGCCGGCACCGGATTCTTCCATTGCCAGGCGCCGGCGTGCCTGGCGTGAGGCCAAGGATAAAGTCGCCAAGTATGGCGTTGGTGTAGGCGGTATCTCGGTCATTCTGGCGATCGTGCTGATCTTCTTCTACCTGCTTTATGTGGTTCTGCCCCTGTTTCAGGGGGCCAGTCTGGAAACCCGTAAGATCTACCAGACCGGGCAGACTGACAGCCAGTTCCTAACTTTAAACGAGTACAACGATGTGGCCCTGTCGGTGAATGACAACGGTACGGCGCGTTTCTTTGAAGCCGACAACGGCAACACGATGCTTGAGCTTGATTTACCGGTGAATGCCGAGGCCATTACCTCGACCGCAGCCGGCGCTGCAGTGACCGGCGTTTTTGCCTACGGCATGGAAAATGGTACTGCACTGTTGTTCAATCAGGACTACAAAATTACCTATCCCAGCGGCACCCAGCGAAAAATCATTCCGCAGATTGAATATCCGCTGGGACAGGAACCGGTGCTAGTGGATCCGGAAGGTCAGCCACTGAAGCTGCTCAGTGTTCAAAGCCACGATGAGCAGACCACTTTTGCGGCAGTCACGCCCGACCAGCGCGTGGTGCTGAAATCGGTGATCCGTGAAGCCAGCTTCCTGGATCCTTCAGAATTCACACTCAAAGAAAAGTCAGCTTCAATCAGTCTTAGCGCTAATGCCGAGATTACTCATCTGCAGCTGGATATTGACCAGCGTGAACTCTATCTGGTCGACAACAAAGGCTTTATCTACTACTACGATGTGCAGAAAATTGAAGCGCCGCGACTGGTACAGAAAGTCAAAGCGGTCCCGACCGGAGTCAGTGTCACTTCTCTGGAGTTCCTGACCGGTGGCATATCGGTGCTGGTGGGCCGTAGCGACGGTCAGATCGACCAGTGGTTCCCGGTGCGTGACAAGGACAACAACTATTTTCTGCACAATGTCCGCAGCTTTGATGATCAACAAGCGGCGATTGTATCGATTGCGGTAGAGCAGGCGCGCAAAGGTTTCCTGGCCCTCGACAGCAGCGGCAAAATCGGTGTCTATCACACTACTGCTGAACGTACCCTGCTGGTGGAGCCGCAACTGGATACTGCCGATGCGGTCATGGCGCTGTCACCGCGAGCCAATGGCCTTATCAGTTTGACTGCTGATGGCAAGGCCAAATTGATCCACATTGACAATGAACATCCGGATATTTCCTGGCACTCGCTGTGGGAAAAGGTCTGGTACGAAAGCCGCAGTGAACCCGAATATATCTGGCAGTCGTCCTCTGCCAGCAGTGACTTTGAACCCAAGTTCAGTTTGACGCCCCTGACTTTCGGTACTATCAAGGCGGCTTTCTACGCGATGCTGGTGGCGGTGCCGCTGGCGATTATGGGCGCGATCTTCACCGCTTATTTCATGTCGCCCAAGATGCGCTCGATAGTCAAGCCGACCATTGAAATCATGGAAGCCCTGCCGACGGTGATTCTCGGCTTTCTAGCCGGTCTGTGGCTGGCACCGATTGTAGAAGACAATCTGCCCGGCGTGTTCACCATTCTGTTCATGCTGCCGCTGATGATCATTCTCACTGCCTGGGCCTGGACCAAGCTGCCCCGGCGCTGGCGTGAAGCGATTCCGGACGGCTGGGAGGCGGCGATTCTGATTCCGATTGTGATTGTGGTCGGTATTGTCTCGATGTCACTCAGCTCCAGCATCGAACTATGGCTGTTTGATGGCAATATGCCGCAGTTCCTCAATGACATCGGTCTCGATTTTGACCAGCGTAATTCACTGGTGGTGGGCCTTGTAATGGGCTTTGCTGTGATTCCGACGATTTTCTCGATTACTGAAGATGCCATCTTCGGTGTGCCCAAACATCTGACTATCGGCTCGCTGGCACTGGGGGCGACACCCTGGCAGACCATGACCCGTGTCGTACTGCTGACAGCCAGCCCGGGTATTTTCTCGGCGGTAATGATAGGTCTCGGCCGCGCCGTTGGTGAAACGATGATTGTGCTGATGGCGACCGGTAATACGCCGATCATGGACTTTAATATTTTCGAAGGTTTCCGTGCGCTGTCGGCCAATATCGCGGTGGAAATGCCGGAAGCTGAGGTCAACAGTTCGCATTACCGGGTACTGTTCCTGGCTGCGCTGGTGCTGTTCGTGGCCACCTTCATACTCAATACCGCCGCTGAAGTGGTCCGTCAGCGGCTGCGTAAGAAATACAGCACTCTGTAATGGATAAAACAATGTCACAGCGTTCTTCAATCAAAACCTGGTTTAACAGTGGCAAGCCCTGGGTCTGGCTCAATGCCGGTGCCGTCAGTATCAGTCTGGTCATGGTGGTGGGGCTGATAGGGCTTATTGCGGTGCGGGGACTGAGCCATTTCTGGCCTGCCGATATCATGGAGCTGACCTATCAGGAGCCGGGCCAGCCCGCCGAAGTTCTGATTGGTGAGCGGGTTGATCATGAAACTGTACCCGCTGCCAGGCTGGCACTGTCCGGTGTACAACTGCCGGAAGGTCAGGAATTTGCCCAGCGCACCTTACTTAAAGTTGGTAACCGCGACTATTTCGGCCTTGATTTCCGCTGGATTAATGACCCCTGGATCACCGATATTCGTTATCCCGACGGCATCATGGCGATCGAGCGTCGCGAATGGGGTAATTTCTACGGCTATCTGGTCAGTGTTAAGCAGGAAGGGGAAGTCGTCGCCAGCGGTGAAGGGGCCTATCAGGAATTTCTGCAACGTCTTGAGCGCAGTAATGAACTGATGCGCCAGATTAAAGCGCTGGAAAAAGATGAAATCGGCAAGATCAACCACGGTCTGGAAGAAATCCGCCTGGAAAAACGCCGCCTGCAGATGGATGATGTGCCTGAAGGCACGCTGCCCTATCAGGAACTGGAAGAACAGAAGCAGCAACTGAATGACCGTTACGCCAAGCTGCGGGAAGAGCTGAGTGATTTGTATCAGGCGCTGAATCGTGACCAGATCATGGTGCGCATGTCAGATGGCCGTGAAGTCGAGATTCCGCTGGCCAAAATCGTGCAGGTCTACAAACCCAATGGCATGGGCATTACTGAGAAGTTTGGCCAGTATTTCCATCACGTCTGGGAGTTTGTCTCCGGCGAGCCGCGTGAGGCCAATACCGAAGGTGGTATCTTCCCGGCGATTTTCGGTACGGTGATGATGGTCATCATCATGTCGATTCTGGTGACGCCGTTCGGTGTGATCGCTGCTGTCTACCTGAAAGAGTATGCCAGGCAGGGCCCGGTCGTGCGGCTGATCCGCATCGCGGTCAATAACCTTGCTGGGGTGCCGTCGATTGTCTATGGCGTGTTCGGCCTCGGCTTCTTTGTTTATTTTATTGGTGGCAGCATCGATGAAATCTTTTTCCAGGCCAAACTGCCCTCACCGACCTTCGGTTCACCCGGTCTGCTGTGGGCTTCTCTGACCCTGGCGATTCTGACCGTGCCAGTCGTTATTGTGGCGACAGAAGAAGGGCTGTCGCGGATCCCGCGAGCAATCAGGGAAGGCAGTCTGGCGCTGGGCGCGACCAAGGCCGAAACCTTATGGCGTACGGTATTGCCGATGGCAGCACCGGCGATGATGACCGGTCTGATTCTGGCTGTGGCCCGCGCCGCCGGTGAAGTGGCGCCGCTGATGATGGTGGGCGTGGTGAAACTGGCACCGGCCCTGCCTGTCGATAATATTGCCCCCTACCTGCATCTGGACAGACAGTTCATGCATCTGGGCTTTCATATTTACGATGTCGGCTTCCAGAGCCCGAATGTGGAAGCCGCAAGACCACTGGTTTATGCCACCGCTTTCCTGCTGGTGCTGATCATCGTGGTCCTTAATCTGGCAGCGATTGGCATTCGTAATCGTCTGCGTGAAACCTATAAAGCTACTGAGAGTTAAGCCATGCAAGCAGTCAATGAACAGAAAAACGTAGCGCGTGGAATTGATATTGAATCAATGACTCGCGGCCCGCGCGTCAGTCTGGCAGATGAAACGATCTGCCTGGAAGTGAAAGATTTCAATTTATTCTATGGTGAAAAACAGGCTTTGCATGGCATTAACATGCAGATCCCGAAAAACCGGGTCACGGCTTTTATCGGCCCCAGTGGCTGCGGCAAGTCGACCCTGCTGCGCTGTTTCAACCGGATGAATGATTTGATTGATACCGTGAAAATGGACGGTCATCTCTTGCTTGATCGCATGGAAATCAATTCGCCTTCGGTCAATGTCGCCGATCTGCGGCGTCAGGTGGGCATGGTATTCCAGAAGCCGAATCCCTTCCCAAAATCGATTTATGAAAATGTGGCTTATGGTCTGCGTCTGCAGGGTGTCAATGACCGCGCCACGCTGGATAAAGTGGTGGAAAAATCGCTGAAAGGCGCAGCACTCTGGGATGAAGTCAAAGACCGTCTGCATGAATCAGCGATGGGCATGTCGGGTGGTCAGCAGCAGCGTCTGGTCATTGCGCGTGCGATTGCGATTGAGCCTGAAGTGCTGCTTCTGGACGAACCGGCTTCGGCGCTGGACCCGCTGTCGACGCTCAAAATCGAGGAACTGATCTACGAGCTCAAGGAGAAGTACACCATCGTGATCGTCACCCACAACATGCAGCAGGCGGCGCGGGTATCGGATTACACTGCTTTTCTCTATATGGGTGAACTGATCGAGTTCGGTGCCACTGACGAGTTGTTTACCAACCCGGCCAAGAAGCAGACAGAAGACTATATCACCGGTCGTTACGGTTAATCCGCTGCCAAGGAGACAAGAAGATGGTAAGCAATAATTCCCAACATATTTCCCAGCAATTCGAAAACGAACTGCAGGATATCCGTTCGCGCGTGCTCGCCATGGGCGGCCTGGTTGAGCAGCAGGTGGCGAACGCCATGGAAGCGCTGGTGACCGGCGATACCGAAATGGCCCGTGAAGTCATCAGCTTTGACGAGCAGGTCAATGAGATGGAAATCGCGATTGACGAGGAATGCATCCAGATCATCGCCCTGCGCCAACCGACGGCGAGCGATTTGCGTCTGGTTACCGGTATCGAAAAAACCATTACCGATCTGGAACGTATCGGCGATGAATCGGTCCGTATCGCGCGGATGGCCATCAATCTGTCGGAAAAAGACCGGCCCAAGCGTAATTACCGCGAACTGCAGAGTCTGGGTAATCACGTGCGCGGCATGCTGCGTGATGCGCTGGATGCTTTCGCCCGTTTTGATGTGGAAATGGCGCTGCGTGTGGCCAAGGAAGACCGTGAAGTTGATGCCGAATATGAAGGCATTCTGCGTCAGCTGATGACCTATATGATGGAAGACACACGTCAGGTCAGCCGTGTGGTCGATATGATGTGGTCAGCCCGTTCGCTGGAACGCATCGGTGACCATGCGCACAATGTCTGTGAACATATTATTTATCTGGTGGAAGGTAAAGATGTCCGCCATCTCAGTATTGAGAAGGCGGAAAAAGTCGTCAAGGGTGAGCCCATCGACTGATTTCATGCTTTTGGTTTCTCTCTGAGTGTTGGCCCGTATCATTTGATACGGGCTTTTTTTTGCCGGATGATTGTCTCCAATCAGGCTGCTGGGGCAGAATAAGCACAACATGACAGACGAAACCACGCCACAGCCGACTTCCCACGACGTTCTCGCCGCGGTTGATCTCGGCTCCAACAGCTTTCATATGATTATCGCCCGCCTGCGCGACGGCCACTTTCAGGTGGTTGATCGACTGCGCGAAATGGTGCAGTTGCGTGCCGGGCTGGATAAGGATAACTATCTGTCGCTGGAAGCGCAGGAACGGGCGCTGGCCTGCCTGGAACGCTTCGGTGAACGCATTCGCCACCTGCCGTTCGGCGATGTGCGGGTGGTCGGCACCAATACCCTGCGTATTGCCCATAATTCACGCCGGTTTCTGCGTCAGGCCAGGCTGGCCCTGGGCCATCCAATTGAAATCGTCACCGGTGAGGAGGAAGCGCGGCTGATTTATCTCGGCGTCGCCCATGCGCTGGCTTTTGACAGCAATCGCCGACTGGTGATGGATATCGGCGGCGGCAGTACCGAATTTATCATCGGCGAGGGCTTTCAGGGCCGGATGCGGGAAAGCCTGGAAATGGGCTGCGTCAGTTATTCACAAAAATACTTTGCCGATGGCCTGACGACCGCAAGCTCGATGCAGCGGGCGATGCTGGCCGCGGCAAGACAAATCCGCACCATTCAGCGGCCTTACCGTCAGGCCGGCTGGAGCGAGGCCATTGGCGCCTCGGGCACCATCCGCTGTGTTGCCAATATCTGTAAAGAGCAGGGCTGGGCCGATGATGGCGTGATTACCGCCGACGCCTTGCAGAAAATGGTGCAGCATCTGATCGATGCCGGCAGCGTCGATGCCGCGGGATTACAGGGCCTGAGCGAAGAGCGCAGTAAAGTCATCACCGGTGGTTTATGCATTCTCGCGGCGGCTTTTGATCGCCTCGGAATCGACAAAATGACCGTGTCCGATGGCGCGCTGCGGGAAGGTCTGCTGTATGACCTGCTGGGCCGGATTCAGCATGATGATGAACGGGATCGCACCGTGGTCGCGCTGGCACGGCGCTATGATGTCGATGAAGCCCATGCCGAACGGGTATCAGTGATGGCGACCCAGCTGTTTGAGCAGGTGGCGCGGGAATGGAAGCTGGATTATGAAGAACTGCTGCACCGGCTGCAGTGGGCCTGCAAACTGCATGAGGTGGGGCTCGCGATTTCCCATCATCAGTTCCACAAGCACTCTGCCTATCTGGTCGGGCATTCCGATCTGCCCGGTTTTTCCCGTGAGGAACAGCAGGTGCTGTCGGTGATGGTGCGGGGGCAGCGACGCTCCTTCCCCAAAAAACATATCAAAAAACTGCCGGATGAATTACAGCTCAGCACCGAACGGCTGACGGTGTTACTGAGGCTCGCCATGGTGTTTAACCGCGGCCGCAGTGAACGGGCTGATACCTATCTCAAGCTGCGGATTGAGGGCAAAAAACTGATTCTGACCCTGCCGCAGGACTGGTTGAAAGAACACCCGCTGACGGAGGCCGATCTGGCTCATGAAGCGGAGCATCTGAAAAAAATCGATCTCAAGCTGCTCGTGGTGGCCTAGCCCGAACTCCACTGGCAATAAGCAGTCTCACTGGCATAGCGGAGGGCTGCCATGAAAACGGTGATACTGACCCTGTTTCTGCTGCTGGGACCCGCTGCCCTGGCGCAAACCACAGCGATTGAAATACGCCATGAAAACGGCGATGTAATGACCATTCAGCGGCTGGCTGATGGTGAAGTCTGGGGTTCCTTGTTTTTAAGCGACCGGATGACAGCGAGCTTTGCCAGCCATGAACTGATTGTTCTGCAGGTCGACGCTCATCAGCCGATCAAGCTGGAACAGGGATTCCGCTCCTGTGGCGCGCCCGCTCCCAGGCCGCAGCAGGTGGTCTATCAGTTTGAACAGTCTGAGGCCGAGTGGGCTTTAAGCGGGACCGAGCAACCACAAAATGATGTGCTCAAACTGCTGGGCTGGGATCGCGATCAATACCAGACCCTGCATGCCGACCGCCGGCCGGAAGTGGTTGATTTTCCGATTGATCCGGGCAAGAGTCTGAGTCAGCAGTTAGGCGCGGCCGGCCATATCAGTTTCCGTTATGTCACCGATCGCGGTGAGCAGCGCGAGTCGGTGTTCCAACTCGCGCCACATCAGCACATTCTTGAACAGCTGCTGCCCTGATTACCAGTTCATATTGAGACCGACGTAGATACTGCGGCCCAGTCCCGGCAGACGTTCACCGACCGCAATATCCTCATTGCCACTGACCCGGTTGTAGCCGCCCAGATGGTTACGGTATTTGCGATCCAGCAGGTTATTAATACCGCCTTGAAGCTGTAATGACTGGCTGAGCTGATATTCACCGGAAAGATTGAAAATGGCATAGCCCGAGGTCGCTTGTTCATCATTGACAGCAGAGACCTGGTTCTGCTCGGCCACAGTGACGGCTTCGACACCAAGGCGCCAGTCCGGTTGGATAAAGCTCAGCTGGGTGCGTGCGGTGAGCGGTGCGATGCGATACAGGTTGTCATCGCTATCACGGCGTTTGCCGCGAACATAACTCACTGTGCCGTCAAGCTGCCAGTGATCGCTCAAGGCCCATAGCCAGTTGGTATCGATACCATAGAGTTTCGCGTCCACATTGCTAAACACCAGGGAATCCATCGGTCCACCTGCAACGCCCTGAATATAGTCATTGACATGGTGATAGAACACGCGCGGTGAAAAGGCAAAGCGGGGGCTGTGCCAGTCCAGACCGATTTCGAACTGATAGGCCGTTTCCGGATCGAGATTGACATTGCCGACATAGGTTCTGCCATCAGCCAGGCCGGAAGTGGCTTCCAGTGGTAGCCACAGGTAGCGTTCCTGATAGCTTGGGGCGCGCTCTTTACGGGCGAGACCCAATTCCAGATCCAGTGATGAGTTCAGGCTACGAGTAAAAGTCATCGCGATATCCGCCAGTGTATCGTCCTGACTGCGATCGCTGCTGTTAAAGTTATTGGCCAGGGTTGCAGGCATACCGGTCATATTGGTACCGACATCACCCGCATCCATCCTGACATGGGTCAGGCGCAGTCCCGACTGCATCTGCCAGTCATCATTGAGGGCGCCGGTCCATTCAGCAAACGCGCTCAGGCGATCGCGTTCAACTTCATTGAAGTTTTGCACAAAAAACATCGCATTGGTCGGGTCAGAGATATCGGCATTATGCTCCGCAGAATCAGCATCAATGCCGAATTGCCAGTTGCCCTGACGATAACCGAGCTCGATGCCTTTAGCGAGGACATCCGCATCATTCTGGCGCTGCATCATCGAGTCTGGACGCAGGCTGAAGTTATCCATCCGATGGTAGACATCCTGATAGTTCAGCCGTGCAGTAATTTCAGCGCCGTTATCGAGCTGCCGGGTGATACCTGTGTTAAAGGTCTCGCCCCGAATCGCCATAATATCCATTGGCAATGCCGGGGTGCCGGTTTCACCGGTATTAAGATGCTTGAGGTCAAAATCGACTTCGGTATTGCCCTGGCGGAACCCATAGGCCAGTCCCAGTGTGTCACGTTCAGCCTCGCTCGGGATAATCTCGCCGCCATCAAATTCCTGATCATGGGCACGGTCGACACTGCCTGACAGCTGCAGGCGATGATGCTGGTTGGCGAGGCTGGTGATTGCACCTAAGGAACGCATGTCGCCATTTGTTGCATAGAGGCTGCTGAGGCTGCCTTGGAGTTCAACATCTTCACCACTGCCGTAGTCGGCCTGTTTCGATTCAGCTTTGACCGTGCCACCTATGGTTTCAATACCACTGCTGACCGGTGCAATACCGCGATAGACAGAAATGCTATCGACGAGCGTGGCTGGCAGGTAACCGAGCGGACTGTCCATCCGGTTAGGGCCGGCCGCGCTCAGTGCCATGCCGTCGATCTGAACATTCACCCGGTCGGCATACATGCCCCGGTACTGAACAATGCTGGTCAAGGGACCGTTCTGGTTAATATCAGCGCCCGGCAGTTTCTTGAATAACTCGCCACTATCGGCCGAGCTCGGGCTGCTCTGCGGCAGGGCATAGGGCACGCGTTCACCGGCGGTGGTGGACACCGACATACTCGGTAAGGTGACATGTTCAGCACTGGCAATAGCGGGTAACAGGGTGCTGAATAGCAGGCTCAGGGGCAGGGTTTTGCTGCGTATCATGGAACTCTCCGTTGGCTTTTGGGCCATGCTAGAGAAAATAGGCAGACGAAAGTTGCGGGATTTGCGGATCCGGTGTGTGATATCACACAATCTTTGTTTTTCTGTGCATGCTAATCTTGCCTCAATTTGCCCAAAGCCGGATTCATAATGGACGCCATTACCAGTTCCTATATCACCGCCTTTCTGCTGGGACTTTTCAGCACGGTCCACTGTATTGCCATGTGCGGATCGGTGATTGGTGCCCTGACCCTGAGCCTGCCCGCTGAAGTAAGGGAGAGTCAGCGGCGGATGCTGCCGTTTGTCTTCAATTACAACATCGGCCGCATTCTCAGTTACGGGCTGGCCGGTGTCATCGTGGGCTTGCTGAGTTCACCGCTTACCCAGCTGAATGCCCATTGGCTTTTACGCATTCTGTCCGTGCTGGTGATGATTTCCATGGGCCTGTATCTGGCCGGCTGGTTTCCCAAGTTTGCCCGTGCTGAAAAACTGGGCGCGCCGGTGTGGCGCCTGTTGCAGCCGATAGGCCAGAAACTGCTGCCGGTGCGTTCATTTTCACAGGCTTTTCTGTTGGGCATGGTCTGGGGCTGGTTACCCTGTGGTCTGGTCTATGCGGCACTCGCTGTCGCGGCCACTGCCGGTGACCCGGTCAAAGGTGGGCTGGTGATGCTGGCCTTCGGCGCCGGCACGCTGCCGGCGGTGATGGGAGCGGGCCTGTTTACCGGTATGCTGGCGTCGCTGGCCCGCTCCAAACAGTTGCGTCAGGTGGCCGGCGTCTTGATTATTCTGATGGCATTGGCGACATTATTCTGGCCGCTGGAAGCCGCGCATCAACATGCAAGCAACGATCTTCACCAGCATCATTCAGCGTCAGGTCTTCATGCGCCGGTCAGCGTGCTGGCAAAGGATGAATAAGGCATGAACAAGCTTCCGCAGATATTGGGTCAGTCACCGGATATCACACATATCCTGCGCACCTTGCCGATGATTGCCCTCAGTGACGCCAGTGTGCTGATTAGCGGTGAAACCGGTACCGGCAAGGAATTGATTGCCCAGACCCTGCATGAGCAAAGCCGCCGCCGTGATAAGGAACTGGTGACGATTAACTGTGCCGCTTTGCCTTCAGAGGAAGTCGAAATCGACTTATTCGGCCGTTGTGATGCCGAGGGCCAGGTGACTTTCCGTGGCCGCTTGCTGGCAGCGGAAGGCTCTACCGTGTTTCTGGATGAAGTTGATGCCTTGCCATTGTCAGTGCAGGCCAAGGTGCTGCGTTTTCTGGAAGCCGGCGAGTGTCAGCTGCAGGGCAGTCATCGCTTGCATGTCGCCGATGCCCGTATTCTGGCGGCCACCAGTGCGGATTTGCCGGCCGAAGTCAAAGCCGGGCGTTTTCGCGCTGATCTTTATTATCGACTGCAGGTGGTGCCGATTGATTTGCCACCCCTCCGGGCTCGGGCTGAGGATATCAGTCTATTGCTGAAACATTATCTGCGTGAGTTTGCTGCCAATAACGGGCCGGTCCGGCTTAGTCGTGAAGCCGAGCAGTGCCTGCAGGCTTATACCTGGCCCGGCAATATCCGCGAACTGGAAAACTATTGTCAGCGCCTGACCCTGCTGAATCCAGGTCAGCTGATTCAACTTGAACAACTGCCGGCAGAGATGCGCGGTGAAAGCGCCGCGCCAGCGCATCAATTTAAATTGCCTCCCAGCGGTATCGATCTGGCCCAGGTAGAACTGGATTTGATTGAGCAGGCGCTGGAAATGGCAGCCGGAAACCGTTCCAAAGCGGCGCGCCTGCTGGGGATCAGTCGCGATACGCTGCTCTACCGGATGCAGAAATACAATCTCTCGTCGTGATTTTGTGGCTTGTCTGCTATCGGGGCTGATGCCAAAATCGTCAGCAAATTGAATTAAGCGGGGAAGCTCTGTGAAACAGTATCTGGCTTTGTGCCAACGCATCATCGATGAAGGGGAGTGGGTAGAAAACAAACGCACCGGCAAACGCTGCCTGACGGTCATCAATGCCGATCTGGAATATGATGTCGCCAATAATCAGTTTCCCCTGATTACCACCCGCAAAAGCTACTGGAAAGCGGCCATTGCCGAAATGCTGGGTTATCTCAGAGGCTATGACAATGCCGCTGATTTCCGTGCGATTGGCTGTAAAACCTGGGATGCCAACGCCAATGACAATCCCGACTGGCTTAATAACCCGCACCGCAAAGGTGAAGATGATATGGGCCGGGTCTATGGCGTGCAGGGTCGTCGCTGGCAGAAACCGGATGGCAGCACGCTGGATCAGCTGCAGAAAATTGCCGATCACCTGAAACAGGGCATTGATGATCGCGGTGAAATCCTGACTTTTTATAATCCGGGTGAATTCGAGATGGGTTGCCTGCGGCCCTGTATGCATACCCATACTTTCTCGGTACTGGGCAACACCCTGTACCTGACTTCTTACCAGCGTTCCTGTGATGTTCCACTGGGCCTGAACTTCAATCAGGTACAGGTGTTTTTCCTGCTTAAAATCATGGCGCAGATCAGCGGCCTGAAACCGGGTAAGGCTTATCACAAGATAGTGAACGCCCACATCTATGAGGATCAGCTGGAACTGATGCGTGATGTGCAGCTAAAGCGCGAGCCTTACCCGTCACCCAAACTGCATATCAACCCGGATATCAAAACGCTTAACGATCTGGAAACCTGGGTCACGCTGGATGACTTTGAGGTGGAAGGCTATGAATATCACCCGCCGATAGCTTATCCCTTCTCGGTATAAATTTAAGAAAATTTTAATCTCTGAGGATTACACTGCCTCAAAAGCTGAATTAATGCCTCTTTGACGCAGGATTAGGGAAAATATGAACACAGAAACATCGTTGCAGGAATACCGGGTCTGGGATCGCAGTATCCGTTGGTTTCACTGGATTAACGTATTGTCAGTACTGACGCTGATGGCGATTGGCCTGGTGATCATGAACAGCAAAGCATTAGGCATCACCGATGACGGCAAAATTCTGCTCAAGACCTGGCATGTGTATGTCGGTTATGTGTTTGTGCTGAACCTGCTGTGGCGGATTGTGATGGGCTTTGTCGGTAACCGCTACAGCCGCTGGTCAGCCATCCTGCCGCTCGGGCAGCGATATAAACAGCAACGCCGCGCTTTCTTCGAAAGGCTGAAGCAGGGGAAAGAACTCGGTTTTATGGGGCATAATCCGCTGGCGCGCTGGATGGTGACGCTGCTGTTTATCATGCTCACCACCATGGCGGTCTCCGGCCTGGTGCTGGGCGGCACCGATGTCTATAAACCGCCGTTTGGCAGCTATTTCAAATCCTGGGTGGCGGAGAGTCCTGAAACAGTAAGTCAGGTGCAACCCTATTCTGATGTTGGTGTGAACGAAACAGCCTATAAGGAAATGCGTGATTTCCGCTCACCCTTCAAGGAAGTGCATGAGATTGGTTTTTTTGTGCTGGCAGCGCTGGTGATCCTGCATCTTTTAGGCGTCATTATCACTGAATGCCGCGAGCGTAACGGTCTGATTTCAGCGATGTTCACCGGTCGCAAGGTCTTCAGGGACAAACCCGTGGATCTGCAAGACTAGCTATAGCTGTCCCTGCTGTGCCAGCGAGGTGGTGTCCGCGTCGCCAACGATAATATGATCGAGCACGCGGATATCCACCAGATTCAGCGCCGACTGAATGCGTTTGGTGATCTGAATATCGGCCTGACTGGGTTCGGCGACACCTGACGGGTGATTGTGCGCCAGAATCACTGCCGCCGCATTATGTTGCAAAGCCTGTTTCACCACCTCTCTGGGATAGACACTGGCGCCGTCAATGGTGCCGCGGAACAGTTCTTCAAAATGCAAAAGCCGATGCTGATTATCGAGATACAGACAGGCAAACACTTCAAACGGGTAAGGCCGCAACCGCTGTTTCAGATAAAGCTGGGTGGTGGCGCAATCAGTAAAAGCATCACCGCGGCTTAAGGTCGATTCCAGATGGCGCCGGCTCATTTCGAGGACGGCCTGTAATTGGACAAACTTGGCTTCGCCCAGGCCATGGCCCTGACAGAAACGGCTTTTGTCGGCTTCCAGTAATGCCCGCAAGCTGCCGAACTCAGCCAGTAATTGTCTTGCCAGATCCACAGCGGACAGACCGCTGACCCCAGTGCGCAGAAAGATCGCCAGCAGTTCTGCATCCGACAGGCTGGGCGCTCCTGCTTTGAGCAGCTTTTCACGCGGGCGATCATCGGCAGGCCAATCCTTGATTGCCATGATTCACTTCCTTGTCATTCAACTGCTTAACACTATATTTGCTGTTGTTAGTAAAAACAAACACTTGTCTATACTAAAGCGCTGAAAAATAGTATCCTGTGCGCCCTTTGACTGTAAGCGATTTTATGGCTGGCAAACTTTATATCCGGACCTTCGGCTGTCAGATGAACGAGTACGACTCGAACAAGATGGCGGAAGTGCTCGCGGCGTCGCACCAACTGGAACCGACCGACATCGCCGAAGAGGCCGATGTACTGCTACTTAATACCTGTTCGATCCGGGAAAAGGCGCAGGAAAAAGTATTCCACCAACTGGGCCGCTGGAAGCGCTGGAAAGATAAAAAGCCCAACCTGGTCATTGGCGTGGGTGGTTGCGTCGCCAGTCAGGAAGGTGAGGCGATTCGTCAGCGTGCGCCATATGTTGACCTCATCTTCGGCCCGCAAACCCTGCATCGCTTACCGGCGATGCTGGAAGAAGTCAAAATCAGCCGCAAGCCCAGCATTGATATTTCCTTCCCGGAAATCGAGAAGTTCGACAATCTGCCAGCCCCACGTGCCGATGGCCCCACTGCCTTTGTCTCGGTGATGGAAGGTTGCAGTAAGTACTGCACTTTCTGCGTGGTGCCTTATACCCGTGGTGAAGAAGTCAGCCGCCCGGTCGGCCCAATCCTGCGGGAAATCCGCCAGCTGGCCGCGCAGGGCGTGCGCGAAATCAATCTGCTGGGCCAGAACGTCAATGCCTATCAGGGCATTATTGAAGGCGAGGAAACCGCCGATCTGGCGCTATTGATTCATTATGTCGCGGCGGTTGAAGGCATTGAGCGGATCCGCTTTACCACGTCTCATCCGGTCGAGTTTTCTGACAGCCTGATTGAGGCCTTTGCCGAGGTGCCGGAACTGGTTAATCACCTGCATCTACCGGTGCAGTCAGGCTCTGATCGCATTCTGACGATGATGAAACGTGGCCATACCGCCAAAGAGTACCTGGAGAAAATCCAGCGGATTAAGGCGATTCGTCCGGATATCAGCCTGTCCAGCGACTTTATTGTCGGCTTCCCCAACGAAACCGAGGAAGACTTCAAAGCCACCATGGACTTAATCAATGAAGTTGAATTCGATCACTCTTTCAGCTTTATTTACAGCGCCCGTCCCGGCACGCCGGCGGCCGCATTCCACGACTCGGTGCCCGAGGATGTGAAAAAAGAACGCCTGCAGATCATGCAGGACCGCCTGCGTGAACTGGAAGATATGCATGCCCGCTCGATGGTCGGCACCATCCAGAAAATTCTGGTGGAACGCGAAGCCCATCGCGGTGATGGCGATATGGCCGGCCGCACCGAGAACAACCGGGTGGTGAATTTCCCGGGCGATCCTTCCCTCATCGGACAGTTTGTCGATGTCCGTATCAATGAGGCGCACAGCAACTCCTTGCGTGGTGAATTGCTAACTGATAGCGTGACTGCATAAGCATTTGGAATTCCATTGTGACCAACTCTACTCATACGCTCGATAGCGTCAGCTTCGAACTGAGTCCCGCCGATAATCCCCGTCTTGCCAACCTCTGCGGCCATATGGATGAGCACATCAGAATGCTCGAACGTGGCTTTGGCGTCGAGATTAATAATCGAGGGATTAAATTTCAGGTCATCGGCCCTGCCGATGTGCTGCTGCTGGTGCAGACCGTCATCCATGATCTGTATGCCGATACCGCCCAGCATGTGCTGGTGCCGGAGCAGATTCATCTGGCTATTCGTAACAGTGGCGGTGAGGATACCTCCGCAGCCACAGCGCCGGACAAGGAAGTGATTATCAAAACCAAGCGGGGCTTGATTAAGGCACGCGGTGATAATCAGCAGGCCTATCTGCGTCGGATCATGACCCACGACATCAACTTTGGTGTAGGGCCTGCCGGTACCGGTAAAACCTATCTGGCTGTGGCCTGCGCGGTGGAAGCATTGGAGCGTGATTTCGCCCGCCGCATCGTGCTGGTCAGGCCGGCGGTGGAAGCCGGCGAACGACTGGGCTTTCTGCCCGGCGACCTGGCACAGAAGGTCGACCCTTATCTGCGACCGCTGTTTGATGCGCTGTATGAAATGCTGGGCTTTGAACGCGTTGCCAAGCTGATGGAGCGTAATGTCATTGAAGTGGCGCCGCTTGCCTATATGCGCGGCCGTACCTTGAATGAATCCTTTATTATTCTCGATGAAGCCCAGAACACCACTATCGAGCAGATGAAGATGTTCCTGACCCGGATGGGCTATAACTCGACCGCAGTCATTACCGGTGACATTACCCAGATTGACCTGCCTGGCAATCAGAAATCGGGTCTGCGCCATGCGATAGAAGTGCTTAAAGATGTTGAAGGTATCGGCTTTACCTTCTTCCAGGCCAAAGACGTCGTGCGGCATCAACTGGTGCAGAAAATTATCATGGCTTACGACAAGGCGGATCGTCCGTCATGAGCGTGCTGGTCGATCTGCAAACCGCCACGGAGGCCGAGATACCCGCTGTCGATGCTTTTCAGCGCTGGGCTGATGCCGCGCTGACTGAAGTTGAACAGGATTGTGAACTGAGTATTCGCCTGGTTGATGAGGCAGAGAGTGCAGAGCTTAACCAGCAATATCGTGGCAAAAACGGCCCGACCAATGTGCTGTCTTTCCCGTTTGAAGCCCCCATTGAACTGGACCCCAGATTGCTGGGGGATTTAGTCATCTGTGCACCGGTAGTGGAAAAAGAAGCAGCCGAGCAGGACAAATCTGTCAATGATCACTGGGCGCATATGGTCGTGCATGGTTGTCTGCACCTGTTGGGCTACGATCATATCGAGGATGAGGAAGCCGAACAGATGGAAGCGCTGGAAATCCGGATTTTGAGCACGTTGAATATTATCAATCCCTATTCATGGCAGGGAGAACACCACGCATGAGTGAAGGTCGACCGAGTAGTCAGTCCTGGGTACGTAAATTAAGCAACCTGTTCCTGGAGCCTCAGGATCAGGAACAACTGATCGAACTGATCCGCTCCGCTTCCGAGCGGCATATTCTTGATTCCGAGGCGCTGTCTATTGTCGAAGGCGCACTCAGCGTCTCACAGATGCAGGCGCGTGACATCATGATCCCGCGCTCACAGGTGGTGATGGTATCGCGCGATGCGCCCGCTGAAGAAACCCTCAAACTGGTCACGGAAACCGCTCATTCGCGGTTTCCGGTGATTGATGACGACCGTGATGATGTGATCGGTATTCTACTGGCGAAAGACCTGTTATCAGCCGTGGTCAGCAGTGGCGACTTCAAATTTGATCTGCGTGAACTGCTGCGTCCGGCGGTATTTATTCCGGAGAGCAAACGTCTTAATGTACTGCTGCGTGAATTTCGTGCCCGCCGCAATCATATGGCCATCGTGGTCGACGAATATGGTGGTGTCGCCGGTATCGTCACGATTGAAAACGTGCTGGAACAGATTGTCGGTGAAATCGAGGATGAGCACGATTTTGATGATGACACACCAATCCTGCAGCGCAATGAAAATACCTACACCATCAAGGCACTGACCCCGGTCGATGAGTTCAATGAACACTTCGACACCCAGTGGAGTGATGAAGACTTCGACACCGTCGGTGGTTATGTCATGAACCAGTTCGGCCACCTGCCACAGCGTGGTGAGCAGATCAGTATCGGCTCTTTCCAGTTCACAGTACTTCGGGCGGATAACCGCCGGCTGTATCTGATGAAGATGGAAGTGCTGCCGGAAGAAGCAGAGACCGACTCAGAAAACGAATAACAGGGAGCGCCGCAAGCATGCAGGGCTGGAAAGGAAATGTAATGGCATTATTCGCCGGTGCCCTGATGCCACTGGCATTCGCACCGTTTTTTCTGTATCCGCTGGCGCTGCTCAGCCTGCTGTTACTGTTTCTAAGCTGGGATAACGTCACTGCCAGACAGGCCGCCTGGCGTGGCTGGCTGTTTGGCCTTGGCATGTTCGGTGTCGGCGTGTCCTGGATCTTTGTGGCGATTCACGTGTTTGGCCAGTCAGGGGTTGTTCTGGCAGGCCTGCTGACTTTTCTGTTTGTCGCTTTTCTCGCACTTTACCTGGCTGTGCTGGGCTTTGTACTTAAAAAACTCAGTCCCGGCGCTTTGTCTGCATCAGATTATCTGTTGTTGTTACCTGCCGGCTGGCTGGGTTTCGAGCTTTTCAAAGGCTGGTTTTTAAGCGGTTTTCCCTGGCTGGAAGTCGGCGTCAGCCAGATTGAGGGGCCGCTGGCAGGCTATGTCCCTCTCATCGGTATCAGCGGTGCGTCTCTGTTACTGGCGATGACGGCCGGCACGTTGCTGGTGGTGATAAAGCAGCGTCAATGGTTGTGGCTAGTGCCAGTGTTCGCACTGTGGGTGGTTGGCCCGTTTTTAAAAAACATCGACTGGACCCAGCCGGTGGGCGAGCCCATCAAGACTGCTATTATTCAGGGTAATATCCCGCAGCAAATAAAATGGGAGCCTGAGCAACTGGTCAATACGCTGGTTCTTTACCAGACCCTGACCCAGCAGCATTGGGATGCCGATTTGGTGGTGTGGCCGGAAAATGCCTTGCCGGCGTTTTATCATCAGCTGGAAGATTTTTATCTCAAGCCACTGGCCGAAGAAGCTCGGCAGCATCAGACTGATATTCTGTTGGGATTACCGGTCAGTGATGACGATAAGATTCGCTATTACAACAGCATGATGTCACTGGGCAGTGAGCAGGATTTCTATCACAAACGGCACCTGGTGCCTTTCGGCGATTACGTACCGTTTGAGTGGCTGCGCGGTTTGATTGCCTTTTTTGATTTGCCGATGTCTGCCTTTGTACCGGGACCGGAGGATCAGCCGCTGCTGCAAGCGTCCGGACATAAAGTCGGCGTATCGATTTGTTATGAAGATGTATTCTCAAGCGAAGTCCTGCAGACGGTGCCGGAAGCGACACTGTTGGTGAATGCCACCAATAATGCCTGGTACGGCGATTCTTTCGCGCCGCATCAGCATCTGCAGATTTCGCGCAGCCGGGCACTGGAAACCGGCCGGCCGCTGGTGCGAGCAACCACAAACGGCATTTCCGCCTTTGTTAATTTCAAAGGTGAGATTGAGTCGCAAACGCCTCAGTTTGAGCAGGCGGCATTGACTCAGACTGTCCAGCCCAGACAGGGAGAAACGCCCTATGTCAGTCTGCAGCGCTGGCCAATCTGGCTGCTAGCGTTGTTGATGCTATGCCTGTGGGCGTATTATCGTCACAAAAAATCCGACTAAAGCGAATTCATGCAATTTCTGACTATTCAGCGCATTCTGGGGATCCTGCTGTCTTTATTCAGTATCACTATGCTGCCACCGGTGCTGGTGTCCTGGTTTTATGACGATGGCGCCGGTCACGCATTTCTGAAAGCTTTTTTTCTGCTGCTGACTATTGGTCTCTGTTTCTGGCTGCCGGCACGCCAGCATAAAAAAGAACTCAAAATCCGCGACGGCTTTATTGTCGTTGTCATGTTCTGGATGGCGCTGGGTCTGTCCGGGTCTTTACCGTTCTTTCTGACTGAATATCCCAAGATGTCATTTACCGATGCGGTGTTTGAATCGATGTCGGGTCTGACCACGACCGGGGCGACGGTGCTTACCGGTCTGGATTCATTGCCTCACGCCGTTTTGTTTTACCGTCAGTTTCTGCAATGGCTAGGCGGTATGGGGATCGTGGTTCTGGCTGTTGCTATTCTGCCGCTGTTAGGCGTGGGCGGGATGCAGCTTTATCGTGCTGAAACGCCGGGACCGATGAAGGATGCCAAATTAACGCCCCGGATCACTGAAACCGCCAAGGCGCTCTGGTATATCTACCTGTCTCTGACCATCGCCTGTGCGCTCGCATTCCGCTGGGCTGGTATGAGCTGGTTTGATGCAATAGGGCACAGTTTTTCGACCGTTGCTATTGGTGGTTTTTCGACCCATGATGCCAGTATGGGCTTTTTCAACAGCGCCACGATTGAGATGATCACAGTGGCGTTCATGCTGGTGTCGGGGATGAATTTCTCGCTGCACTTCCTGGCCTGGCGACATCGCAGTATCAAGCATTACTGGAAAGACTCCGAGCTCCGCACTTACCTTGCGATCCTGGCCGTGATTTCAGTGGTGACATCAAGCTATCTTTACTTCAGCGAGACCTTTGACGACTTGTGGACGGCGGTGCATCAGGGTGTCTTCCAGACGGTCTCGATCGGTACCACGGCAGGCTTTACCACTACCGACTATTACCTCTGGCCCGGTTTTTTACCGATACTGCTGCTGATGGCGAGTTATATCGGCGGCTGTGCCTTTTCCACCGGCGGCGGCATCAAGGTGATTCGTATCATGCTGCTGTTTAAACAGGGCTATCGTGAGGTGCTGAGGCTGATTCACCCCAATGCGGTGTTTGCCATTAAGGTCAATGGCAAGGCCCTGCCTGCCAAAGTGGTGGGGGCGGTGTGGGGCTTTTTCGCGATGTACGTGTTCTGCTTCAGCATCATGCACCTGTTTCTGATGTCCACCGGTCTTGATGTCGTGACCTCGTTTTCAGCAGTAACGGCCTGTCTGAATAACCTGGGTCCGGGCCTGGGAGAGGTGGGCGCCAATTTCGGTGATATCAATGCCCCCTCGAAATGGGTGCTATGCATGGCGATGTTGCTGGGACGACTGGAAATATTCACCCTGCTGGTGGTTTTGACACCGGCATTCTGGCGCCGCTGATGACCGCTGCCAAGGACAAGTGGGATCGCATCTACCGCGACCGGGAGCAGGGTCCGCTTGAGGCGGCCGAAGTGTTAAAGCAAAACCAGCATTTATTGCCTGCTTCAGGCATGGCGATGGATCTGGCCTGCGGTTTGGGCGCTAACAGCCTGCTACTGGCGCAAGCCGGACTCACAGTATTGAGCTGGGATATTTCGCCGGTGGCCATCGACAAGCTGTCAGCTATCGCCGCTGAGCGTGATTTACCCATTAATGCCGAAGTGGTGGATGTTGAGAAACAGCCGCCACCAACGGATAGCCTTGATGTGCTGGTGGTGAGTCATTTCCTCAGCAGGTCATTGGCGCCAGCGCTGATAGCCGCCTTGAAACCGGGCGGGCTGTTGTTCTACCAGACCTATTGCCGGGCCAAAGTGTCACAGCGTGGGCCATCAAATCCGGATTATCTGCTTGAAGATAATGAACTCCTGACGCTGTTTTCTGGTCTCAGGCTACGAGTGTATCGGGAGGAATCCGTTTTGGGTGAGCCTGACGCGGGCTGGCGGGACCAGGCTATGCTGGTTGCCGAAAAACCGTTTTAAACAGACTTGCCTGACGGCAGGATGATCTATAGAATAACGCGGTTCAGAAGCTCATCTTAGATGATTTGAGCGAGATTTTTAGCAAACACACATTAACGAGTACAGATATGAAAGCGGATATCCATCCAGAATACACCGAGATTAATGTTACCTGCAGCTGTGGTAACACCTTTAAAACTCGCTCAACACGCACTTCAGACTTGTCTCTGGATGTGTGTTCAGAATGCCATCCGTTCTACACCGGCAAACAGAAAATGCTGGATACGGCTGGTCGTGTAGACAAATTCCGTCAGAAATACGGTAAATAAATCTCTGTCGGAATCAAGCTTATGGTTTGATTATGAATTCAGTGTCAGTACAAGGTAGTACAACACACGACAGAATACGGAGCCTCTGCCTGCTGGTAGGGGCTTTGTTGTTTCTGGGCCTGTCTGGTTGTGCTGTTAATCCCGTCACCGGTGAACAGAATTTTGTCATGTTCGGTGAAGATACCGAACTGGAAATGGGCCGGACCAACCACCCCAAAATCATTGCCGAGTACGGTCGCTATGAAGACGAAGCCTTGCAGGCTTACGTACAGTCAGTAGGTGAAAGGCTGGCCGCAGTCAGTCATCGCGATGATTTAGTGTATCGCTTCACTGTGCTCGATTCGCCGGTCATCAACGCATTCGCCTTGCCCGGCGGTTATATCTATATCACTCGCGGCCTGATGGCTTATCTCAACTCCGAGGCGGAACTTGCCGCAGTCCTGGGGCACGAAATCGGCCACGTCACCGCCCGTCATGGCGTGCGCCAGCAGAGCGCCGCGCAGGCAGCCAATCTGGGTTACACGCTGGGTGCCATATTGTTACCGGAGCTCCGTGGTGCCGCATCTCAGAATGTGTTCAATATTCTTGGGGGCGCGCTACTCAGTGGCTATGGCCGTGAGCATGAACTTGAGTCGGACCGTCTTGGTGCCGAATATCTTGCCAAAGCCGGTTACACGCCGGATGCGATGATCGATGTTATCAGTGTGCTGAAAAACCAGCAGACTTTTGCCGAAGCTGAAGCCAAGAAACAGGGCAGGGAGCCGCAGGGCTATCACGGCCTGTTTGCCAGTCACCCGGACAATGACACTCGCTTGCAGCAGGTAGTGGCAGAAGCCGACAAGTATATTGATGAACGAAGCGGCATGGTCAACCGGGAAGCCTATCTGCGGCATATTGATGGCATGACTTATGGTGACAGTGAAGAGCAGGGCATACGCTCTGAGAATGAGTTCTATCACCTGCCGATGCGCTTTGCAGTCGAATTCCCAGAAGGCTGGCATATCAACAATAATCCGAGCAGTGTGCAGGCCATCGCGCCCGGTGGTAAAGCCTTTATGGAAATGGGTGCCACTGATATCAACCGCAGGCTGACGCCGCAGCAGTTCATCCAGCAAAGACTCAAAGTGGATGATTTACGCTCAGGCCAGGCAATTAACAGTCAGGGTCTGGAGGGATATACCGGTATCACTATTCAAGAGAACAAACCGTTACGACTCGGTGTGGTTTACTTGCGTGATCAGGCCTTTATCTTTTTCGGCGCCACCGAGAACAGCCGCGAATTCAACAACTATGATGGTCAGTTTCTCGCTACCATTAACAGCCTGCATGGGCTGAGAGAAGATGAGTTTGATAAGGCCCGTGAGCTGAAACTGCAGGTAGTGAAAGTGGATGCCGGCGACAGTTATGCCCAGTGGGCCAGAAATTCACGCATTGCCAACAGTCCGATGCAACAACTCCGTCTGTTGAATGATGATTATCCCACGGGTGAATTGCAGGCGGGCCAGTTGGCCAAGCGGGTACGCTGATGAGTTATTTTAATCACAAGCAGCCGGAATAGACCGGCTGCTGGATCAATTAGAGCTTGTTGTGATCAGAACAATTCAATAACCGGTGCGCTGCCGTTATCACCGGCATAGCCGCTGCCACCAGCAGGGGCAACCGTTTTAGGGACATATTCTTCCCGGAAGGTTTCATAGATAGCATTACTGTCGCCAGGCCGCGCCAGCAGTCCGGTTTCCGGATCAATCCTGACTGTCACCATATCGACGGGTGGTTCGAGCGGGGCTTCCGGCAGACCATCAAGGGCGACTTCCATAAAGTCGATCCACATAGGCAAAGCCGCGCGGCCACCGGTTTCGTAGCGACCCAGACTCCTTGGGCGATCAAAGCCGACCCAGCTGATTGCCACCAGCTCCGGGTGAAAGCCATTGAACCAAGCGTCCAGCTGATCATTGGTGGTGCCGGTTTTTCCGGCAAGATCATTGCGGCCCAGACTCATTGCTTTACGACCGGTGCCATAACGTACAACATCACGCAGTAAGGAGTTCATGAGAAAATTGTTTTGTGCCGTCATTACCCGTTCAGCCACACTGAAACTGGCATTGTCCATCGATACTTCAGCCAGTTGACAGGTTTCACAGACGGTTTTGGGTGAAGCCTGGAATACGACTTCGCCGTTGGCATTTTCCACACGCTGAATTACATAAGGTTCAATCTTAAAGCCGCCGTTGGCGAGAGCCGCATAAGCTGTGGCCATATCCCACGGTGCAGCACTGCCACTACCCAGCGCCAGCGACAGATTTTTATGCAGCATGGTGTCATCAAAGCCGAAGCGTTTGGCATATTCCACGGCATAATCAGCGCCAATATCACGCAGCAGACGAATCGATACCAGATTACGTGAATGGATCAGCGCCTCGCGAAGTCGGGTGGGACCGAAAAATTTGCCGCTGTAGTTTTCCGGTCGCCAGACATTTTCCAGTCCCGGATCATCAAACACGACAGGCGCATCGTTGATGATACTGGCTGCAGTGTAGCCTTTTTCCAATGCTGCGGAGTAAATGAATGGTTTGAAGCCTGAACCGGGCTGACGCCGGGACTGGGTTACACGGTTGAATTTGTTATTGAAATAATCAAAACCACCCTGCAGCGCCGTTACAGCACCATCATGAGGGGCCAGTGCGACCAGAGCGCCTTCTGCTTCCGGCAACTGAGCCAGCTGCCAGCTCTCGCCACCCATGTTTTCCACCCGGATGACATGGCCTGGCTGCATGACATCGCCGACTTTTTTAGGCACGGCCCCACGGCTGTTGGTGCTCAGTTTTTTCTGTGCCCATTTCATTGATCCCAGCGTCAGGGTTTGGTAGCCCAGTTTTTTGATAAATATGGTGGCAGCCTCTTCACTGATGGCTGTGACTACAGCAGGCTTGAGGGGACCAATGCTGTCATAGGCCTCAAGTTTCTCGTTGAGTAGGTCCTCACTTAGATTTTCTTCCAGTTCCACCTCGGCGATGGGGCCGCGATAGCCGTGACGACGGTCATACTCGAGTAAGGCTGTCTGCAGCGCGCGGATGGCAGCCTGCTGATGCTCACCACGAATAGTAGTGTAGACATTGAGGCCACTGGTGTAGATATCTTCGCCGTACTCCTCGATAAGCCGGGTGCGAATCATTTCGGCCACATAGGGCGCATAGACTTCAATTTCGCGGCCGTGATAAGTTGCACTGACCGGCGCCTGACTGGCATCCAGATAATCCTGTTCGCTGATATAGCCGACTTCCCACATTCTTCTGAGGACATAGTTACGGCGAATCATCGCCCGTTCCGGGTTGGCAATCGGGTTGAAGCGTGACGGAGCCTTGGGCAGGCCGGCAATCATCGCCATTTCCGGCAAGGTCAGTTCACCGATGGGTCTGCCGTAGTAGACATTGGCAGCAGCACCGACCCCGTATGCGCGGTTGCCGAGATAGATTTTATTCAGATAGAGGGTCAGGATTTCTTCCTTGCTCAGTACCTGTTCCATTTCCAGCGCCAGAATAATCTCATTGAGCTTACGCAGATAGGTTTTCTCGCTGGTCAGGAAGAAGTTGCGGGCGACCTGCATGGTAATCGTACTGCCACCCTGGGTTTTTTCACCTGTCGTTAATAGCGAGTAAACCGCACGAATAATGCCCTGATAGTCAACGCCGGGGTGTTGATAAAAGCGGTCATCTTCTGCGGCCAGAAAGGCATCGATCATTTGTGGCGGAATTTCCTGATATTCAACCGGTATCCGGCGTTTTTCGCCAAACTCAGCCATCAGTGCGCCCTCTGAGCTGAAAATACGCAGCGGGATCTGAAACTGGGTTTGTTTGAGCGTTTCGGTATCCGGTAATTTCGGTGCCAGAAAGAAATAAACCACAGCCGCTGCGATCATGGAAAGTATGAAAAGGGCGGCGAAAACCTTAAAAAGGGTGCTGAAAATACGGAGCATGGTGATGAAAAATTCGCAATCAATGAGTCACTAGAGTATATATAAAGGCAAGAATAAAAACAGTGCCTGAGTTCAAAGCCCTTGTTTTATTGAGATTTATGTTGACATTCGGATTAATCTTAATAAACTACTTTAACTAGTGGTGCTAAGTAAGCAAATCGCGCAAGGATAAACTGGGATTGAGGCGACAGATGTTTGGACGAAAAAAATCTCCGTTATTAGGGATAGACATCAGTTCATCAGTAGTGAAAATACTGGAACTTAACAAAAAAGGAGATAAGTACACCGTTGAGTCCTATGCTGTAGAGCCCCTTCCCGTTAACGCCGTCGTCGAAAGCCGCATTGAAAACCGCGATGAAGTGGCCGGTGCTATCAGACGCGCTGTCAAACGTTCAGGAACCAAAGCTAAAGAAGCGGCTGTCGCCGTTTCAGCCAATTCCGCAATCACCAAAACTGTCTCTTTCCCCGCAGGACTTTCCGGCCGCGAGCTGGAAGAAAACGTCATCCTGGAAGCCGAGAATTATATTCCCTATCCGCTGGAAGAAGTTCGTCTTGACTTTGAAGTTCTGGGCACCTCAGCCGCTGATGTTGAGGCTGTTGATGTTCTCTTGGCGGCATCGCGCCGTGAAAATGTGGATGCCCGTACTGAAGTCGTCGAAAAAGCGGGACTCAAACCCAAGCTGGTCGATGTTGAAGCCTATACCATGGAAAATGCCTTTGAACTCATCGCGAGGCAATTGCCCCATCACGGTCAGGGGCTGACTGTTGCGGTGGCTGATGTCGGGGCTACCGTTACCACCTTACATGTATTGGTTGATGGCAAAATCGTATTCACCCGGGAACAGACTTTTGGTGGCCGGATGCTGACCGAAGATATTGAGCGTCATTACGGTCTGTCGTATCAGGAAGCCGGCCGCGCCAAGAAAGATGGCAGCCTGCCTGACGATTATGCAAACAAAGTGCTGGAACCGTTTAAAAGAGCGATGACCATGACAGTCACCCGCGCACTTCAGTTCTTTTTCTCAGCCTCTACGCAATACCAGTCAATTGACCACATCATCCTTGCGGGAGGCTGCGCCTCGATCAAGGGGGTAGCGGAGATGATTGAAGACGAAACAGGTACCTCAACCTCGGTTGCCAATCCATTCTCGGATATGGTGCTGGGGCCGAGAGTAAAAATTCAAGCACTCAGTAATGATGCGCCGTCGATGATGATTGCCTGCGGGCTGGCAATGAGGAGTTTTGACTGATGGCTCATATCAATCTACTGCCATGGCGTGAAGAGCTGCGTGAAGAGCGTCAGAAACAGTTTTACCTGGCTTTACTGGCGGGGCTGGTGTTCGCTGCTGTCGTACTCTACCTTGTCGTAACCTATGCTGACAGCCTGATTGAAGAACAGAACCAGCGAAATGCATTTCTGCAGCAGGAAATCGCCAAAGTCGACAAGAAAATCAGAGAAATCAATGATCTGGAAAAACAGCGTGAGCGTCTGCTGGCACGCATGCAAGTGATCCAGGAACTGCAGGAAAGTCGTCCGAAGATTGTCAAAATCTTTAATTCTTTACCCAGAATCGTGCCTGAGGGCGTTAACCTTCAGAAAGTGACACGTAACGGTAATTTATTGAATTTTGATGGTGTGGCGCAATCCAATGCTCGTGTATCGGTCTTTATGCAGAACATCGACGAACATGAAGAATATGGTGAGTCGCGGCTGAAAGTGATCAAGCGGACCGCGAGCCGCGATGATGCCATTCGTAGCTTCACTGTTGAGGTGAATGAAGCTACCCCGAAAAATGATGGCGGAGAGTAACAATGGAATTGTCTTCACTAAGCGAACTGGATTTTAACGAGAGTGGTGAATGGCCACTTGTCGTTAAGATTATTGCTGTCCTCCTGGTGTGTGCGGTGGTGTGGGGCGGTGGCTACTATTTCATACTCAAGGACAAACAAGCAGAACTCAAAACACTGGAGCAAAAAGAGGCCCAACTGAAACAAGAGTTCGAAACCAAACAGGCGAAAGCGGTCAACTTGGAAGCATACAAAGAACAGCTTGCTGAAATGCGTGTCATGTTCGCCTCGATGCTGGAACAACTGCCTAAGAAAAGTGAAGTACCTGAACTGCTGGTCGATGTTACCCGTACAGGTCTTATCAATGGTCTCGAATTTGAACTTTTCCAGCCCCAAGGGGAGAGGCCGGTAGACTTTTATGCCGAATTACCCATTCAGATGACCGTCACGGGTAATTATCATCAGTTTGGTGAATTTGTTAGCGGTTTGGCTGCTTTGCCACGCATTGTCACCATGCATGATATTTCGATGGGCCCGCTCAATGAAAAAACGGGCAATATGACAATGAATCTCACGGCAAAAACATACCGGTACTTCGATGATGGTGATAAATAAGCACGATGAGGCAGCAGATGTATAAAGAAGCAGCCATGAGACAGCGTTATAAACTGCCGATCGTTGCCATCGTCCTTTGCATGACGGCAGCTTGCCAGCAGGAGAAACAGGATCTTGAAACTTATGTTGCTCAAGTAAAAGCCCAGCAGAAGTCGGATATCCCACCTATTCCCGTAATGAAACCCTATGAAAATTTTGATTACGCCGCTTCTGATTTAAGAGACCCGTTCGTGCCAACGGTGGTGGACATGGCAGAACCTGAACCGGAACCCATCGCGGAAAACGGCATAAAACCAGATACTGATCGACGCAGGGAGGCACTGGAGGCTTTTGAGCTTTCTGAACTGCAATTTGTTGGGACTCTGGAACAGGACCAAATATGGGCCTTGGTACGAGCGCCGGATGGTGTGATTCATCGGGTTCAGGTGGGTAATTACATGGGACGTAACTACGGTAAGATTATCTCCATCAGTGAGAATGAAATTCAACTCAAAGAAATTGTTCCTAACGGGCGTGGCGGGTTTATCGAGAGAGATACCTCTGTTCAGGCAGTAGAGGTGGAATAGCAATGAAAAAAATGACCTATCAAAACGGAATGAACATGCAACAGCAGACATCAGTGACAGGCACAATCGGATTATTTTCTCTGATGCATCATGCCATGCTCGCTATCGGCCTCCTGCTGATCAGTATTAACAGTTACGCAGCTGAACTGAGAGACCTGGATTACAGCGCCATGCCCGGTGATAAGGCTAAGATACAATTGACCTTTTCCGAACCGGTTCCCAAACCAAACAGTTTTGCCACTGACGACCCTGCCCGAATTGTTCTTGATTTTGCCGGTGTCCAGAACAAATTGACGGAACGGACCAGGCAGGTGAACGTCGGTGCGACCCGCAGTATCTCAGCTGTTGAGGCGGGCGACAGAACGCGTATGGTCATCAACTTATTGCAAAAAGTCCCCTACACCATTACACAGAACGGCAATCAAATGATGATTACTATCGAAAGTGGTCGTCAGGCAGTGTCTGCCAGAGCCAGTTCTGCCGATACACCAACTGTCACAGATGTTGATTTCCGTCGAGGCGAGAATGGTGAGGCCCGTTTGATTGTTCAACTTGATAGTGACGATGCAGCAATGGATGTGCGTGAGGAGCGAGGAAATATTATTGTGGATCTCGCCAATGTCAGACTGCCTGATGAACTGAACCGTCGTCTTGATGTGGTCGATTTTGCCACCCCGGTCAAATATATAGATGCCGAGTCAACGGCAAATGCCACCAAACTGACTTTGACCACTGAAGGCCGTTATGAACATCTGGCTTATCAGTCAGATAAAACTTTAATCGTTGAAGTCAAACCTCTACCTGATGAACCCCAAGTCGGTGCTGAGAATGAATTTGGTTATACCGGTGAAAAACTGTCTCTAAACTTCCAGAATATTGAAGTTCGTGCTGTGCTTCAGTTACTGGCTGACTTTACTGGTATGAATTTGGTTACGAGTGACACTGTCACCGGTAACCTGACTTTGCGATTGAAAAATGTGCCTTGGGATCAGGCGCTGGATATTATTCTCAAATCCAAGGGCCTTGCAATGCGCCAGAGCGGGAATGTGATGATGGTTGCACCCGCTGCTGAAATTGCTGCGCGCGAGAAGCAGGAACTGGAGGCACAGAAACAATTGGTTGAACTTGAGCCATTGTATACAGAAATAGTAGAGGTTCGCTTTGCCAAGGCGGATCAACTGGCGCAATTGCTGAGAACGGATGGTAAGCAAGGTGGCAGTACCGGTCAAAGCGGTTTCCTGTCACCCAGAGGTAGTATCACCATTGATCAACGCACCAACTCGCTGTTGATTAGAGATACTGCAGATAATTTGGTTGAAATCCGTCAAGTCATCGAGCAGCTTGACAAGCCAGTCCGTCAGGTTCTGATCGAATCCCGGATTGTTATCGCTAACAACGACTTCAACAAAGAGCTGGGGGTTCGCTTCGGTACTTCCGGGACCAATGAAAATAATCTTGGTCAGTATGCTACCTCAGGGAGCCTTAATGGCACATCACAGATTATTAATGGTGAAGATCTGGAGCAAGCTGACAGATTGAACGTGAACTTGCCGGTTGATAATCCTTCAGGCTCTATCGGTCTGGCGCTGGCTAAATTGCCACTGGGTATGATTTTGGAGCTTGAATTATCTGCCATGCAAGCGGAAGGTAAAGGTGAGGTGATTTCGACGCCACGTGTTATTACATCCAATCAGCAACAGGCAACCATTGAGCAAGGTACTGAGATTCCCTATCAGGAAGCGACTTCCAGTGGTGCGACAAATGTCTCCTTTAAAGAGGCCGTGTTGAAACTTGACGTCACACCGCAAATTACACCTGATGACCGCATTGTGATGGATCTTGAAGTCAGCAAAGATGAAGTGGGTGAAGTGTTCCTGGGCGTGCCTAGTATTGATACCCGCAGTGTGAAAACACAGGTGCTGGTTGATAATGGTGAAACTGTAGTTCTAGGTGGTATCTATGAACAAAGCACCTCGGATAATATAGAGCGTGTTCCGTTCTTTGGTGATTTGCCTTACGTCGGCTTCCTTTTCAAAAACACCGCAAAAGAAGACCGTAAACGTGAACTGCTGGTCTTTGTCACACCAAAAATTGTGAAAGAGGGAATGCAGTATTAAAATCCCTCTCAGGATCGTTTTTAACTTTAAAAGCCGGATCAGTCTGATCCGGCTTTTTTATGATCGATAATTTAAGGGCAGTATAGTGATATCAGGTAACATATTCCTCGTCGGCCCGATGGGTGCGGGGAAGTCTACCATCGGCAGACAACTGGCCAAGGCGCTCCATCGCAAATTCTATGATAGTGACAAAGTCATAGAGCAGCGCACCGGTGTGTCCATTTCCTGGATTTTTGAAATGGAAGGCGAGGCCGGGTTTCGTGAACGTGAAACGAAAGCGATCGAAGAATTAACCGGTATGGAAAATATTGTGCTGGCAACGGGCGGCGGCGTGGTTCTGTCGGAACAAAACCGTGCGTTTCTGAAACAGCGTGGCCATGTCATTTATCTCTCAGCCAGTCCTGAGCAACTCTATCGCCGTACTGCACGAGATAAAAAACGCCCTTTACTGCAAACCGGTGACCGCCGCAAACAAATAGAGGAGTTGCTCGCCAAACGCGACCCGCTTTATCGCGAGGTGGCTGATATTGTGTTAAAAACCAGTGATCAGTCAATTCAACACACGGTGAATGATGTGATCAAGAAACTGAAAAAAACAGGAAAAGCTAAAACAAGCTCATGAAAACGTTGAATGTTGCTCTGGCTGACCGCAGTTATCCGATATACATAGGTGAAGACTTACTTTCACAGCCGGCTCTGCTGCAAAAACATATCAAACGCAAAGAGGTGCTGATCGTCAGCAATGAGACGATTGCACCGCTGTATCTGGAAAAAGTGAAAAGTCTGCTCACTGGCTATCATTGCGAGGCAGTGGTTTTGCCTGATGGTGAAGAGTTCAAGACACTGGAAATCCTCAATCAGGTCTACGACAAACTGTTAAGTGAGCGGTTTTCGCGTCAGGTGACAATCATAGCGCTGGGTGGTGGCGTTATCGGGGATATGGCTGGTTTCGCGGCTGCCTGCTATCAGCGTGGTGTACCTTTTATACAGGTACCGACGACCTTATTGTCACAGGTGGATTCTTCCGTCGGTGGTAAAACCGCGGTTAATCATCCGCTGGGCAAAAATATGATTGGCGCCTTTTATCAGCCTCAATGCGTGATTGCCGATACCAGTACCCTGAATACACTCGATGATCGCCAGCTTGCCTCAGGTATTGCCGAGGTTATCAAGTATGGGCTCATCAACGATAAAGCCTTTTTTGAATGGCTGGAAGTGAATATCGATGCGCTTAAAGCACGTGAATCACAGGCGCTGGCCTATGCAATCGAGCGTTCCTGCCAGGATAAAGCCGATGTGGTTGCCAAAGATGAAACCGAACAGGGCGTTCGTGCGCTGTTGAATCTGGGACATACCTTCGGTCATGCGATTGAGACCGGCATGGGCTATGGAAACTGGTTGCATGGTGAAGCGATTGCCACGGGTATGGTGATGGCAGCTGATCTGTCTGTCAGGCTGGGCTGGCTGCAGCAGGATGACCTGAACCGTATAGAATCGATTTTTAAGCGTGCGGCTCTGCCGGTAACAGGGCCTGAAGGCATGAGTGCGCAACAGTTTATGGATTTGATGGCGGTAGACAAAAAGGTACAGGACGGTGTTATCCGACTGATTCTATTGAAAGGCATCGGTCACGCGGTGATAAGCGATGATTATGATCCTGCCGAATTACAACAAACGCTGACACATTTTCAGGGTTAGGAGATGAAGATCTGCGATGGGTGAGTTAACGGCAACCTCCGCTGAACCAGCCTATATCAACAGGCTGGCATTATCATACTCACCGTTTACTCAGTTCACGCCTGACAGCGCTTTTTATGACGGCAGTCATATCAAGCAGCGGCGATTATTAATTCAGCACCTGCTTCGAGCCACCGCGACACCGCTTCTGCTCCGTGCCGATAAAGGCATGGGTAAAAGCACGCTCCTGAACCAGCTGCAGCGACAGGCTGCTTCTGATATCCACTACTGTTTGTTACCGGCGAGCGGCAATAAGCTTGCCCTGTGCCAGTCTGTATTGGCTGATTTGCAGGCGGAGAGTGCTTCTGATGAAGCGGGTTGTGAAGCGCAGATACAGCAGCGTCTGGCGCAGCTCAGACGCGTTAATATCGTTCCGGTGCTGGTGGTAGAGGACATTGAAAGCCAGCCTGAAACAGTAAGGCAAATGCTGTCTGAATGGCTTAATTGGCGGGGACAGGATGAGCAATCACTGTGGCAAGCGATTATCACCGCCCAGACAGCTACCGACTTCTCTCACGAACCGACTTTGCAGAAACTGGACATGCCTGCGCTGGAAAGCCGGGAGATTGAACCCTATCTGATGCAGCGTTTGAAAGCAGCGGGTTATCAGGGCGAAATACCGTTCAACAGCCGGGACCTGCAGCGTTTTTATCGCCAGTCCGGCGGCAACCCCGGCAAAATCAATCAACTTGCACATCAGCAGCTATTGGGCACAGCGCCTAAATCCGGGCTGGGCTTCACCATGCCAAAGCTATTCCGCCAAGTCGGCCGCTGGTCAGTGGTATTGGTGCTCGGTCTCATCATCGCTGCCGCGCTGGTCTTTCAACAGCAGATCAATAGCTGGATAGATAAACCTGAACAGATTGAAGAAGACATCTCGCTGCCCCCCTTAGTGCAGGAAAATGAGGTAGCCACGGTGATTGTCGGCGAAGATGAAGCCGCTTCGGAAGCAGATCCGAGACAGGAACTGGCAGATCTGCTCGCAGATATTCCACCCCCGGAACAAACTGTTACCGAGACCGAGACCGAGACCGAGACCGAGACCGAGACCGAGACCGAGACCGAGACCGAGACCGAGACCGAGACCGAGACCGAGACCGGAGTAGTAACTCAGAGTCAGTCTCAAACTGAAATGTCAGTATCGGTTGAGGCTGAGGAAACCAGACAGTCCGAGGAAAAAAAGCCGGAGACAGCACCTGCAGCACCTGCAGCAGAGCAGGAGGCGGTCCGCGACAGTCAACAGCAGCTGAGCGAGCCGGCTGACGCAGTGCATGGTAAAGACTGGGTGCTGCAGCAGAAAGCCAACCACTATACCTTTCAGTTGATGGGAGCCTGGAATGCTGCCGAAGTCGATGAGTTTATCGACAAATATGCTCTCACCGGCGATGTAGCCACCTTCACCAGCCTGCGTAATAACAAACCCTGGCATGTGCTGATTTATGGCGTTTATCCGTCCAGAAAAGCGGCTCTTACTGCCAGTAATCAATGGCCGGCTCCGCTTAATACCATTCCGACATGGCTGCGACGCTTTGATAGCGTTCATAAACAAATCAGAGAGAAAGGGGTAATGCCCTAAACAACTCGTCAGCCTGTGTCCGGTAACCGGCAAATACAGCGCGATAGACTCGCCGTTGACGGACCTTGGCGCACGACAGAATCCCTTCGGTGACCAGACTGTCGAATCCTTCTCCATTTGCTTCAAAACAGATGATCCCGCTGCCTCCATTCCAGGTGTTGAGCCCCTGCTCCTGCAGCAATTCTGAAAAATGTCTGGCTTGTCCTAAGCGTGCCCGTGTCTGCTGAAAAAACCAGTTTTCACCAAGTATTCTCAGATTAAGCCATAAAGGCAGAAACAGTTCTGCACCGTAGGAGCCGGTCACTCGCCCACTGGGTGCCTTAGCAAGATAATCTGTTTGGCTACTGTACTCAGGCGCGAGTTGGCTCAGATAGACACTGCAGGGGCGGGGTTGAAACAGCGATTTATGCGGATCAAAGCCCAGGCTGTCGACTTTGCTCAGTCTCCTCAGAGAATCACGATGCTCCGGCAGCATTAACAGCGAACCACCCCAGGCTGCATCAATATGCAGCCAAGCCTGATACTGCTCAGCAATCTCCGAGGTATCCTGTAAGGGATCCAGTGAACCCGTGGCGCTGGTCCCTGCTGTCAGCACAATAGCCAGTGGCGGCGCTTTTTTACAGGCTTTTTCAAGCGCTGAAACAGTTATGCGGTCCTCTGCGTCGGTGGCGATAAGCTGCAGATCAAGCCCCAGCATCCGACAGGCCTTATCAACAGAATAATGCCTAGCCTCACTGGCATAGACGATCTTTTTTCCGCTCGCCGTGTGGTCACGGGCTTGCCATAACGCCTGCAGATTATTATCACTGCCACCATGGCTGAAGTGTGCATAGCGCAAGCCAAAGCATTGCTTTAGCCAGTTGAGGGTATCTGATTCTGCCTGTTTGAGCTCGGGGTAAAGTTCAGCTGACAGTAAATTACCCTGGTGTAATGTGGCTAATTGCATGCCCAAATGACTATATGGGGCCAGTTCCGGAGTCATGTGGGCAGCTTTTGCGGCATGCCGAAATGATTCTGCTTCGCTTAACAAAGCAGCACAGTGAGAAAGGCTGCTCGCCGCATCGACCTGATGATGTCGTAATAAAGCGGTTAACAGCGTGTCTGCCTGACTCGCAGCCAGCGACTGGTTCATTGCAGAATCAGGCCCTTATCCGGAAATAAAGCCTGCTGCTGAAAATGAAATAAACGGGTGTGAACAGGCTTTCGTTGATACAGTGAGGTGAAGCCTTTATCCAATACGCCATGCTGAATCAATGCCTGAATTCGGCTGGATACAACAGTAGAGCGCTTAATCATAACCAGTTCATCTGCTTCCAGCTGCTGGCTGAGCCATAAGGCGAGGCTGTCTGAACTGATATCCCAGCTGTGCGGAATATCAGTCATCTCCAGCAATAAGCGGTCAGGTAGCCAGACATGAAGACCCGGTTTAAGTGAATCTGCCTGCTGCCGGGGATAATAAAAAGCCTTACTGTTCGGCGCCAGATCAGCCAGTAGCAGACCGAACTGTGCCATAGCCAGCAGGGCCATATGATGGGCAGAACTGTCACTGAAGCGGTGTAACCGCTGAGCATGGCGGACTTCATCGGCAAACGGACCGCCGCCAGGCACGATCACAACCACTTCGTTTTGACTGGCACTGTCGAGCAGCTCAAGCCATTGCCGCAGCTCCGGTGTGTGAAACAGGCTGCCACCCAGTTTAATAATCCGCATGATCAGCGTAACCCTTCGATCAGACGTAACATTGCCGCAGCTTTATCATGCACTTCCTGATATTCAGCCCCGGCCTCTGAATCCTTTACGATACCACCTCCGGCCCAGAAGCGCAGCCTGTTATCGCTTAACACCAGCGTACGGATAGTGATGTTGCTGTCCATATTGCCGTCAAAACCAATATAACCGATGCTGCCGCAATAGATGCCGCGACGGTTAGGTTCCAGCTCTTCAATGATTTCCATCGCCCGCAGCTTGGGCGCGCCGGTGATGGAACCACCGGGGAAGCAGGCTCTCAGCAGAGTAACGGCAGATTGGTCTTCAGCCAAGGTGCCGGTGATAGTGCTGACCAGGTGGTGCACTGTGGCAAAACTTTCCAGTGCAAATGGTTTGGGCACACGGATAGTGCCTGCCTTGCACACTTTACCCAGATCATTACGCAATAAATCGACAATCATCAGGTTCTCGGCCCTGTCTTTGACGCTACTCTGCAGGTCACGGGCTAAAGCCTGGTCTTTGTCAGTGTCGGTCAAATCGCGGGGGCGGGTCCCTTTAATCGGCTTGGTTTCTACCTGTCCATCATGAACCTGCAGCAAGCGTTCCGGCGATGAACTCATGACGGTCACCTCGCCAGTGCTGAAATAGGCGGAAAACGGCGCGGCATTCTGTTGCCGTAATCGGCGGTAGGCAAACCAGGGATCGCCCTCTGCCGCAATTTCGAAACGTTTAGCCAGATTGACCTGATAGCAGTCGCCTTCAGTGATGTAGTGCTGGATGCGGTTGAAAGCGAGGCTGTAGTCGTTTTTACTCAGGTTGCAGCGAAGTTCCCCCCGGACGCTGAAAGCGGTCTGATCCTGACCTGTTTCATCAGTATCAGTAAACAAGGCCACCAGTTCAGACCATTTTTCTGCGGTTTGCGGAGCCTGAGCGAAACTCGCCAGCCAGCAGCGTTGCAGCTGGTGATCGGTCAGGATGGCCCAGTCATAAATGCCCACAGCCATATCCGGGATTTGTTCTGCATCCACTGCTGTTACAGGCAGGCTTTCAATGCGTCGACCCAGATCATAAGCAAAATAACCGATGGCACCGCCGGCAAAGGGTAAGTCAGTCATCGGTTGCTGATAGCGGTTTAGCAAGTCATCAAGCAGTGTGAATGGATCTTCAGTGCTTGTTTCGCTGCCTGCCCCCTTGTTTATCAGGGTTTGCTCGCCACGGCATTCCAGCGTGATAAAGGGATCAGCGGCAATAATGTCGTAGCGCCCCGCAGGCAGGGCGGTATTGGCACTATCGAGAAACACCGGCCAGTGACGCTGTCGCAGTTGACGAAAATAGCGCTCGCTGTCACCAGGATAGGGCAGTTCAACACAAAGCGGTGGAAGTGTCAGGCTCATCCGTCTATTTTACGATAACTGCTGCGCTGCCAGAAGGGCCAGCGCAGCGGCCGGCGCATGGTCCGCCGCCGCAGGCTGAGACTGACACAGACTGGCGAAATCGATATACGGTCGATTCAGCCTTTTTGCCACTATTTCGGTGATAAAACGACCGACACCGGCACCAATGAGCGGGCTGTCATGGACTTGCGGCTGGACCGACATCACTTGCAGACAGGCTTCAGTGATGCGTTGTAACTGTTTTTCAGCAAACCACTGAGCGGCGATTTGCCATTGCGCGTCACTGGCATCATCTGCATCGGTAGCCAGCATTCTGGCCAGTCGCTGGCGGCAATAGCTCGCTGTCCAGGGCAGGCCATCAGCACTACTGTCCTGAATATGGCTTGCATTCAGTTTTCCCAGCAAGCACCAGATATCGGCTGTACTGGCAAACCATTCAGCGGTCAGCGGGACTTTGACGCCATGTAATGGAGCAACTGTCGACAGGGCCATCAATGGTGTACGGATAGCACCGGTGTACACCAGACTGCCACTCAGCTGGCGTTGATGATCGCTGAGGCCCAAAGGTCGCAGTTGATGGGATGAAAAAGGGACGATATCGCAAGTGGTGCTGCCGATATCGATAAATAAACCGCTCTCTGTCTGACTGGCGGTAAAAGCAGCACTGGCCAGCCAGTTCATTGAGGCCACGGCCTGCCAGTTGCTTTTGGCCTGCTCGGGTTCAAGCCAGCCCTGCTCGCCAGCATAAAGATGACAGTTTGCTACAGGCAGTAAACGGGTAACACAATCGATAATGGCATTGACGCCTTCACGGCGATGTTGGAAGGCATCAACCAGCTCACCGGTCATGGTGATAGCGTGCCTGTCAGCGGCGCAGTCCAGACTATCGATGGCCTGTTTCATTGATAATTGCAGTTCTTCAATGCCGCGCCACAGTGCACAGGGTAACTGAATGACCTGTTGCAGTCGGCCATTTCTATCACATCGGGCGACTTTAAGATGTGCACCGCCGATATCCCATCCGCAAAATCCGGGTTGTTTCAATTTAATCCTCTTTAAGAAATGGCTTCAGGTATTGTGCCGGATTCGCGTCTTGTCTCAATGCCGACTCGGCATAGGAAACCGTCAGTCTTGGGTTAATTTCAATCAACCAGAGTGCATCAGCAGTCTGCACCAGATCAATACCGACAAAACCCCACAGTCCCGGAATCGTAGCATGAATCTGCCGGGTCAGATGGCTGACAAGCTCAGGAATTACTAGATCCTCGCGACTGGCTTCGCAATACGCAAGATGTAGTTGATGCTCAGACTCATTGATATGCTGCCTGTTCACTGACAAAAGATGGATGTCTTGTCCTGTAACAAAGAGACTTAGACTGAGAGCTGTGCCTTCGATAAATGGCTGAACTATGCGTTTTTCAAGGTCCAAAGTAGAGAGTGAGTTGAGATAGCTGATGGCGGCCTGAGTTGGTAATTTATAAGTCTGCTCGCAGCCGGCACCATCACGCGGCTTAATAATCCAATCAGCTTGTTTACCTGAATGGATTGACGCCAGCCAGTCAGGCGCTGTCTGTGTTTCCGGTGTGAGAATGGTGTTTTCAATCAGCCATTGGCTGCATTTGAGCTTGTCAGTACAAAGGGCAATCGTTGAAGCCTGACAACCCAGATGCTGTTTGTGCTGCTCATCAACTTGATTGACCAATTGTTCCAGCAGGCCATCGGTTTCAGGCGCAATCAACAGAAACCGCTCGTAATGCTCAAGACTTTGCTGCCAGTACTGCCGGTAACTCTCCGGGGTGTCGACCACCAACACGGAGATCCTGCCGGTCGGGTCATCCAGCTGCGGCAAACGGCTGTCACGCATGAGCGTGAGATGACAGTCCAGCGCAAGCAGATCATGACAAAGGGCTTTGAGCATCGCGTCACCCTCACGCAGCAGTGAGGCTGAAATAGCCTCACCGATCATTGCACCGCTGGTAAGATGTTCGTAGATAAATAGCGTCATCGATGCTGTTGAATACTCATGATTTTCATGGCCAGGGTCATGAGCTTCAGTGACCCTGAAAAATAAGAATGGAATTTATGCTGCAGATTATACCGGTCCTTGATATCCGGGATGGAATTGTGGTTCATGCCCGCGGTGGCAACCGAGAACAATACCCTGCTTTAACATCAGTGTTGACGGCTTCAGTTGAGCCGGTTGAAGTCATTGCTGATCTAGTGGCCTTATTCCCGTTTGAACAGTTTTATATCGCCGATCTGGATGCGATTGAACGGGACATTCAAGCAGCAGAATTTTATCAGTCCCTATCTAGACAGTTTCCGCAGACACAGTTCTGGCTCGATTGTGGTATCAAGCACGCAGCGGATCTAGCGGTTTTCAGTGAGATGACTAATCTAAGCCTGGTCGCCGGGAGTGAAACGCTGGCTGACACAGCTATATTGACGCAAGCGGCGCTCGCTTCGAGACTGATTCTGTCACTGGACAGAAAAAACCAAGTGAACCTCGGTCAGGCGGGCTTATTTTCAAATTCTGAATTGTGGACTAAAAACGTGATTCTGATGAATCTCGACCGGGTAGGATCAGAGCGGGGACCCGATCTGACATGGTTGCAGGCGCAACAGTCAAAAGCGCAAGATATAAACTGGTATCTTGCTGGTGGTGTGCGGGATGAGGGCGATTTAATGGCGGTCGCGAAAACGGGTGCCACAGGGGTGCTGTTAGCCAGCGCTTTACATACCGGCGCCATCAGCATTCAGACCTTGAAGCGTCTGATGCAGTAAAAATGAAACCGCCCTTCCGGAGAAGGGCGGTCATCACAAATCAGAGATTACTTGGCACCGAATGGGTGTTCAGTTGATCTGTATTGTGCAACGACGTCAGCCGCTTTTGGCTCACGGGCAACCGCACGTTTGATTGCTTCTTTAGTTGCACGATAGTTCCAATCCTGGATTTTTTCATCGCTGTCAGCAGTTGGAGAAATGAAGACACCAACGCAAACGAAGACATCGTCAGCTTCACCGGCAGGGATGGTGCCGTCTTCAACACATTCAGCCACAGCCATGGAAACACCACGTTGTGCCGGACCGAACATTTGAACCGCTTGTTTCATGTTCTTGATGGTTACTTTGTTGAACATGACGGTAGCAGGTTTAACCATCAGGTTTGGCGTCACAACGGCCAACAGACCATTTACACCTTGCTTCTGGTCAGTCAGAGTGCGGCAGAAAGCGTCTTCTGCAGCTGAGCCGCGAGGGCCCATGATCAGGTCGATGTGAGCGACGTTGTCGAGGTCACCGTCTTCGATGACCAGAGATTCACCTACAAGTACGCGATCGATTACTGGCATGTTATATTTTCCTGTTCCAAAAAAATTGTCAAAAAGGCTCATTTTTTTCCCTCCTTGCTGGCAAGGAAGGGTTTATACGTAATAAAGGAACGTATCACCTGCTCAGTGCCGTCCGCTGGATGCATCATGGTACTGAAATTCGGTCAACAGAAAGCCGGCGCTGAAATGCGTGAAGCAACAGCGTGGCCGCGACAAGGTCTGCGGTGGTACCCGGATTAATGGCATTCTGCTTTAATTCTTTATCCCAAGCAGTGAGCTGATCTAAATAAGCATTTAACGTACTGTTTTTATTCATTTCAAAAACAAGTTGTTTTGCCTTTTCTGTCACTGCGATTGCCTGTTCCCTGGATTGCTTGCGACAAATCAAGCTGTCGGGAACCTCTGATAAGAGCTTAAGATACGCGAAAGCCGCTGCCCATTCAACACTTTCCCCAGAATTCAGCGCACTTGTCAATCCCGGCAATCCAATTTGCCATAATGTATTGAAATTACTTACATATTGCAGGGCTATATGATCGCGCTCAGCAGCCATTTTCATGGCTTCAAGCAGGGTAACGGTCGGTTCTCCGCTAATATCCTGCTCCTGATGCTGTCCAAGGCCACCCGCCTCGGCCATCCGAATGGCCTGATAAGTCAGTCTGGCATCCTCAACCGTCAGCTTGTGCAGGATGTCTCTGAGCCTGTCAGGCAGCTCAGCGAATGATTCGCACTGTTCAGCCGCGCAGCACAAGGGAGCAAACAGCAAAACAATGCCAAGGTTGGTATTGCAGTCAACCACTTGCCGTGTCGCTGTTATCGCAGCCAGAATTCTCTCCCCCACTTTCTGGCCGGGATGCGCCATCACCGGGGCGATGGCCCGGGCGCTGCGGATAAAATCTTCAACGGCCATATTGTGACCATCGCTAAAGCAATTGACGTTGCCGGGTTTGGGTGCGCGGACCTCCTGTTCACAGGCCCAGAAAACGGATTCAGCTATCTCCGACTCAGACAGCATGATTTGAGGCCAGTGCGGCCGAGATGCGTTGATTGACTGCCTGTGCCAGTGCACCTGCGATATCGGCGCCGGTAGCCTGATACAAACCTTTCCATGCCGGCACGCTGTTGACTTCCAGCACGGTGAACTGGCCGTCAGGACCACGGATCAAATCGACACCGGCATAATCGGCCTGCACTGCGGCTGTTGCGCGGATGGCAAGCTGTCGCATCTCTTCAGATACCGGCGTCGCAAAACAGCTGGCACCCTGAGCGAAGTTGGTAATCCAGTGATTTGAGCGACGCGACATGGCAGCGCAGACTTCGCCGTCAATCACCAATAAGCGCCAGTCTTGCCAGGCACCGGCTTGTTCCGGGGCAATATATTGCTGCAGATAAAAAGCGTCACCCACCGGCGATTGTTGTTCAAACTGACTCAGGGTTTCGATGAGGGCAATGCCCTTACCCTGACAACCAAACAGCGGTTTCATTACCAGCAAGTGACCCGCTGCCAGTTCCCGCTCAATTATGACTCTGGCGGTATTGGCATTTTCGCAGGCCCAGGTTCGAGGTGTACTAAGCCCGGCTAGGTGTAAGCGCAGCGAAGTGCGGGCTTTGTCTACGGTGTGTTCAATCGCGGAGGCCGGGTTCAACACCGGCACACCGAGTTCGGCCAGTGTATGCAACACATCCATACGCAGCGTGATTTGCTCCAGAAAGCCCGGTGCGATACCGCGGACAATAGCGGCCGCCGGCAATTGGCTGTCAAGGCCCGGAATCAAAAGACCGGTCGGGGAGTCCAGATCAATCCGGCATTCAGCCAGATCGGTCAGCACCGCCTCGATACCCAGCTGGTCCAGTGCGGAACTAAGCTGTTCACTGTGCCAGCCGTGAGTATCGTTGAAAATGACGACGCGGGGTGCGCTCATGAATTTACAGGCCGAAAGACTGATTCAGTAGGTCGCGGTTCAGTTCACCGGCGCTAAAGCTCTTACCGGTATTGGCATTGGTGACAATGACTTTACCGGGGCTGAATAGACTGCCGTCAATCTTGAAGAAGTCATAATCATACGATTTGAAGATCTCGGCAAATGGACGGCCATAGTCGGAAGACGTGTTACTGGGCATTTTCTCGGCCAGATCTTTGGCTTCTTCATCAGTCGCATCCACAAATAGGTGGACCTGACCACCGAACAGGATCGCATCATTGGTGCGACCCATGGCTTTCATGAAATCACCGCCCGGCGGTGCGACCGGGGTTACCCCGTAACCATCGACGATTTTTTCCAGCGGGAAGTGCAGCTCGTGCGCTTTGTGCATCGCGACTTCCAGCACCCGGATAGCAATCTGCATGACACCGGCGAGGCTGGCGGTCGGGGTCAGAATAAAAGTCAGATTTTCTGCTTTAATGCTGCAGTTATCAGCGACTTTTTCAGCGACTTCCACCGGCGGGAAGCTGTCGACTTCCAGTACGATCACGGTCGAATCGGCTTTATCCTGGTAGCCAAATTCCTTGAACAGCTCTTCACGGGCAGCCAGTGCACGCCCGGGACCACTGCCGAGTGCAAAAAACTTGCTGTCTTCACTTTTATGCGACAGGCTCCAGCCCGCATATTGACTGCCCAGGCAGCTCAAGACCGGGGTTTTAGCGTGGACGTTGACTGACCAGGGCCAGTTCTCAAAGCCGCTGTTGGTACCCAGTGTGGCGGTGCCCAGACCACCCATGCAGATTTCACCGATGCGACGGCCGGCTTCGAGGCCACCTTTGCAGTTGATACCGGCATCGACAATGCGGGTACCGTTTTCCAAGGTGCTAATTTCCAGATTAAGGGCCTGTGCATCGGCGATCAATGCATCGACCAGCGGCTGGCAGGCAGCGTTAACGCTGGTCCAGTTGGCTGAGAGTTCACTGCTCATGATAAGTCCTAATTTAAAGTCGAAAAATAAGCGGATTATACGTGATATGGGGGCGGCCTGTAATCTTGCAAGCCTTTATCAACACAGGTTTTTCTGTTGGCGGGATTAAGCCGCAGGACGATAGTCTTCGAGGGTTTGTTCGATTTTTTCAATGCGTTTACGCCGGATCGCCTCACCAATCGCGATGCCGGAGAGGCCGGCCTCGATAAATTCGGTGGCGGAAACAGCAGCAGCGGCTTCATAACAGGCCTGGAAAGCAGCACCTTCGGGCATAGGGGCATCTTCGTAACCGGGACGGCCGCGGAAATCAGCTTCGCCAGCCAGCAGATACTGCTGGAAACGTTCCGGCCGGCGGAAACTGTCGACACCTTCCAGCACATTCAGCACGCGCTCGGCATCGAGCTCGAACAGCAGGTGAACATCGGTATGAAATTCGGCGACTTTAACCGCGAGATTACTGGTCTCTTTGGGGACACGTAGCCGTTCACATAAATCCCGGGTCAGCTGAATACTGGTGGCTTCATGCCCTTTATGACTGGGCAGAATATCGGCCGGTGTCTGACCTTTACCCAAGTCATGACATAGCGCCGCAAAGCGCACGGAGACATCATCGGAAAGCCTGGCAGCCTGATCAATCACCATCATCACATGCACACCGGTATCAATTTCCGGATGCCATTTGGGATGTTGCGGCACACCAAACAGGGCATCCACTTCCGGAAACAGCACTTTTAAAGCGCCAACGTCACGTAAAGTGGTGAAAAACAGTGAAGGCTGCTCGCTTTGCAGCGCTTTGGACAGTTCCTGCCAGACCCGTTCAGGGACCAGATACTGCAGTTCGCCATCAGCGATCATGTCAGCAATCAGGTCCTTGGTCTCATCGGCGATGCTGAAGCCGAAGCGGGCCGCGAAGCGGGCGATTCTGAGCACGCGAACCGGATCTTCGACAAAGGCGGTTGAGACATGACGCAGAATGCCCTGTTTCAGATCCTGCTGGCCGTTGAAAGGGTCGATAATATGGCCGCTTTCATCTTCGGCAATCGCATTGATTGTGAGATCACGACGGCCCAGATCCTGTTCCAGCGTCACATCCGGCTCAGCATGGAAACTGAAGCCATGGTAACCGCGGCCGGATTTACGTTCGGTGCGGGCCAGTGCATATTCTTCCTGGGTTTCGGGGTGGAGAAACACAGGGAAGTCCTTACCCACCGGTCTGAAACCACGGGTCAGCATCTGCTGTGGATCGGCGCCGACAACAACCCAGTCACGGTCTTTAACCGGCAGTCCCAGCAGTTTGTCACGGACACAGCCGCCTACGAGAAAGCATTGCATAACAACAGTCTAAGGTTTTTTAGGTTTGATTGCAGGCATACGTTCTGACAACGGTTTAATCGCCTGGTTTCTTTGACTGTCAAAAATGGCGGCATAACTCATGACCGTCTGAACATAATGCCGGGTCTCGTTAAAAGGAATATTTTCTGCCCAAATCGTAGCATCAAGCTTTTCTGAGGGCAGCCAGCGGTTGACGCGGTGTGGACCGGCATTATAGGCCGCGGTGGCCAGTACCGGGTTACGCTGGTTCTCGTCCAGCATGCGTCTGAGATAGGCGCTTCCGAGCTCGATATTGCGTTCAGGATGATAGAGCTCCTCCAGCTGTTTCAGGGGCCGGTTGATAAGCTTGGAAATAAGCCGGCCGGTATCGGGCATCAATTGCATCAGACCCAGGGCACCGGCATGAGAACGGGCTGTAGGGTTGAAGGCACTTTCCTGCCTGGCAATGGCGAGTAGCCAGGAAGGATCAAGCCCGGTATTGTGACCCGCCTGCTGCATGGCTTTATCGAAAACGACCGGAAAACGCAGATCCAGTGCATCCCAGTATTGCGCCTTGCCCAGCAGAGCAATCGTCTGGTTATGCCAGCCCCATTCATGGGTAATAGTTGCCAGCAGTTGCAACTCGGCATCGCTGCGATGCTGAGACTGATAGTAAGCCTCACGCCGAGCTTCCAGCATCATATCCTGCAGGTAAAACTCATGCAGGCGCTGCACCGCAGGCTGTTGCCGGAAATCCTTGAGAACTTCTGCCGGCACGCTGATAGGATGATGATTCATCGCATAAGGTTTGGCGAGCTCATCGGAAGCCAGAAAAGAATAATAATCACGCTGACCCACAATGGCGGCATAGGTTTCTCTGGCGGCTTCATCCTGACCGAGACCGGCCTGGCTGCGACCCAGCCAGTACTGCCAACGGGTTGAAGCCTGTTCGTCAATATTCATCTGCTTGATGGCTTTTATCGCCGCCCGCCAGTCCTGTTGCCAGATAGCCGCGCGCGCCTGCCATTCGCCACCGGGAATATTGCCAAAATAGATTAGTGCTCTTTCATCGCGGTTCAATGCCGCCCAGGTACCGATAGCGCGGCGCACTTCAATCTGATCCTGTTCGCTGAACTGATAATGATCGCGCAGCTTCTGCCATTGTTCGAAAGCCTGTTCGGGGGAGCGTCGCGCCAGCCTAGTCAAGCCATGCACGATAATCTCACGGGACAGGGCTTCATCACGGGCCAGGGTGACGGAATTATCTGCCGGTGCTGAGGCGGGAAGTTGGTTTAACAGTGAGACAGGGTTGTTGTGAATAGTTTGCCAGCGTTCCACCCAGGCAAGTTCTCTGGCTGCCTGAGGGCCGGAGCGTGCGAGATAGCTGGCAATCGAAAACTGGTTATCACGCAGAGCCAGCATCAAACGCTGATGGCGTAGCGCTTCAGTGAGCAGTCCGGCTTGTTGCCAGCGGCTGAACACCGGATCGCAGGCTTGGTGCTGGGAGTGAGGAACTAGCCACATAGCGGGGGTCAGTTCGAAGGCTTTGTCACGCTGTCCGGTGGCCAGAAGTGCCTGCAACTGATAGCACTCGCGTTCAGCAGATTGTGGCGCTTGATAAAATGCCAGATAGTCCTGCCAGCGCTGCTGTTTGGCCAGACGATCGAGCCAGAAAGCCCGTAGTCTCTCAGCATAGAAAGTATCTTTTTCCTGCTCCAGAAAACTTTTTACCTCCTGTGAAGAGACCTGTTCCAGCCGGTGGCGAAGATAAAGATATTGCAGATAACCCTGCAACGGATAACCGTCCAGCCTCTCATGAAACTGTCGGTAGAGAGAAATCTGATTGGTTTCAAGCGCTTTAAGCGCAAATTGAAAGGTCTGACGCTGTTTTTCCAGTTGTGCGTTAGTGTCTGCCAGGGCAAAAGATGGCAGCGCCAGAAAGGCAAGATAAAACCACAGTGTTTTAGTCCATCGCATGGCGCTATCTTAAACCATCATGCGGGTAAAAATCAGCAGGATCTGATCACAAATTAACCGGGAAAATGTTGGGACCGGTTCAGCCCTGCTGATCGCGAATACTGGCCTCGATCTGATCAAGGTTTGGGATTAAGGCAACCTTGTTACTGATCTTGATCTGGCAGTGCAGATAGGGCGAATTATTATCATCATGGGTGAGGTGCAGCGCCGCCTGATTGAGGGTAATCAATTGCGGCGAGCCGGAACAGGGAATGGCAAAATAATCGATATCCGCGTCCGGGTTAATACCGTTGACAATACAAAGCTTATTGCCAGCTGATTGGGGTTCGGCACCATCGGTCAGCAGGTTTTCCAGGTAGACCAGTGGCAGACGCTGTTGCTGCCAGTCAATAAAGCTGAGCCAGGTCGAATCACCGGCCTGTTCCTGAACCACGCCGGTGCGGGGAATCACTTCCGCAATGCTGCTGTTGGGCAGTAGCAGATAATGTCGCTGCAAGGGTATCAGCATGCAATGAATGAACTGAGCTTGTTGTGCTTGTGCTGTCATAACTGACCCTGGCTGTTAATTGTGCTGTCCGGGAAAACGTTGTTGTCCCAGCAGTTTTTGCATCTGGCTCACCAACTCATCTTCCTGGTAAGGCTTACCGAGGTAGGCATTGACACCGATTTCCAATGCCCGCTCACGATGCTTCTGACCGGTACGCGAGGTAATCATGATGATAGGAAGGTGACGGAACTGCGCGTCATTACGGACTATCGAAGCGAACTCGAAGCCGTCCATTCGCGGCATTTCCACATCAAGCAGAATAATATCCGGCTTCTGCTCATGTAGTTGAGACAGGGCATCGACACCATCACGCGCAGTCAGCACCTCAAAGCCCAGTCTCTTCAACAGATTGCCAGAAGCCTTACGCATCGTTATCGAATCATCAACAACCATCGCCACGGGGGCCTGTTCCTGGATATGTGCAAGTTCACGCTCAAGATTAATCGCATCATTACTGTCGAGGTGAATATCCCGGGCGGTGTCGATTAAAGTCGGAATATCGAGGATAAAGACCACCCGACCGTCACCCAGTATGGTGGCACCATTGACCGCGCTAATGGTGCCAAGCTGGCGACCGACAGACTTAATGACAATTTCACGGTTGCTGATAATACTGTCGACCAGAAGTGCAATGCGCAACTCGCCTGAGCGGAACAGCAGTAATGGCAACTGATGCTTGAGGTTAGCCGGCAGAGTTAGAGGCTTGTCCAGCAGTGAGGCAAGCGGGATGAAATCATACTGCTCACCCTGAAAATTGTATTTCGGATCATGGGTGCCCAGCATCAATCTAATATCGCGCACACTGATTCGTTCACCGGCATTGACGCTGCCCAGAGGCACCGCATACTGCTCATCCTGAACTTTGACCAGTAAAGCCTGTATTACCGACAGGGTCAGGGGCAGGCGAATCGCAAACTGGGTGCCTTTGCCACGCTGTGACTGGATAGTCAGGCGACCCTTAAGGCTGCGAATTTCGTTACTGACGACATCCATACCGACGCCGCGACCGGACAACTGGGAGATATTATCGGCAGTGCTGAATCCGGAGGTCAGAATCAACTGTATCAGCTCATCATCCGACGGCTTGTCGTCGCTGCTGATGAGGTTGAGGTCGAGTGCTTTCTGACGCACTTTATCAACATCAATCCCTTGCCCGTCGTCATTGACAGTGACCACCATCTCCGAGCCTTCACGCAGGATCTGCAGCTGCAGCTGACCCTGTTCGGGTTTGCCATTGGCCAGACGTACACCGGGTGACTCAATGCCGTGGGCAATGGCATTACGCAGAATATGTTCCAGCGGCGCGACCAGACGGTCCAGAATGGTCCGGTCCATTTCCAGTTCGGCGCCACGAATGCTGAAATCGGCTTTTTTACCGAGTTCGCTGGCAGTTTGTCTGACAATCCGTTCCAGCCGGGGAGAGACACCGCTGAATGGCAGCAGACGGGTCGCCATCAGACCTTCCTGCAGATCAGCATTGAGGCGGGACTGCTGCAGCAAGATGGCGTCGGTTTCCTTGACCAGAATATCCATCGAGCGGCTAATGTCATTCAAATCGATAACACTTTCAGTCAGACCACGGGAGAGTTGCTGAATCATCGAGAAGCGGTCGAGTTCCAGCGGGTCAAAATCAGAATCCTGATTCAGCCGTTCATCTTCGTAACGGAACAGGATTTGGGTTTCGGTTTCAATTTCCAGTTTGCGCAGCTGATCGTGCAGACGACTGACCGTTTCCTCCATCTCGCGCAGTTGCTGACGCAGCGCGGTATGCTGCTGGGTCACACGGTCACGGGAGATACTGACCTCACCGGCAAAATTGGTCAGATAATCGAGCAGATCAGCACGGACCCGGACCTGTTCTACAGGCTGGGATGCGGATTTCACCGTCGCTATGTCCGGCTCTGGGCTGGCTGGCTGCGATTCAGCTTGCGGGACAGCGGTTACGACTTTTTCCGGCTCCGGCAATGGCCGATCGTCTATTTCCAGATCGGTGCCTTCCGTGCGCCAGCTTATTTCTCTAATCAGTGACAGGGCGGTTTTTAATGCTTGCCTGGCCGCCAGCTGTTCCTGCATTTCGCTGAGTTTGTCCTGACAACGCTGCAATAAATCAAAAAAGTCTTCATCAGCCGGCACTTTATGATCGCTGACGGCAATAACCAGGGTTTCAACCTGGTGCGTCAGATCGGCCATCGGCGTGATGCCGGTCAACCTGGCACCGCCTTTCAGAGTATGCAGATCACGCTGTAACTGTAGCGGGTCGACGGCACTGTCATGTTCCAGCTGCCAGGCTTTGATAGCCTGACCACTGGAAGTCAGCAGCTCAGCGGCCTCTTCACTGAAGGCTTCCAGCAGTTCAGGGTCAACATCATCCGGGAGGATAAAGTCAGTTTCATCGACATCCATATCCGGTATTGACTGCTGGGGCGCAGACTGGCTGGCGAGATAGCTGTCAACGCGTGCGGCAAAATCAAAGTCGGCACTGTGCGCTTTGTTCTGCAGCAGGTTTTCAATATGCTGATTCAGCTGTTCATAACCCAGCTCAAGCAAATCATTAAGGCCCGGCGCTGCGGGCTGCAGTTGCTGAATCAGGCGTGACAGGGCGGCATAAACATCAGCAATGTGCTGCTGTTCAGCCTGCCTGGCAGCCTGTTCCAGGTCATACAGGGTCTGTTCAAGTGCCTGCAGATTGTCCTGATCATCAGGCTGTTGCTGCCATTGTGCTAGCTGCCGGGTGTAGGCATCGAGCAATTCATCGGTCTCTTCCAGAAAGACCACCAGAAATTCCGGATCAATGATTGGGCTTGCAGCCGTTGCTTCAGTGGCCGGTTTGAGTTGGCTGACTGCTGCCGACAGTTCGCGGATATCCGGTTCAGGCTGATGCTCAGTAATACTCAACAAGACCTGATTCAGTTGTGCAACGATATAGCTGAGCTGTTGCATCTGCTCGCTATTCAACACCACATCCTGCGCATGCAGCTGTTTCATGACCGCATCCAGCTCAGTGGCCACCAGCCCCATCGGTTTAATGCCGGCGATATTGGCGCAGCCTTTGAGAGAGTGCACGGCTCTCAAAATGGGTTTGGTAACCTGTCGAGAGAAGCTGATATCTTCCAGACCCTGACGCAGTGTGATGATGTGCTGTGCTGCTTCGGCGGCAAAAATCTGCAGCAGTTCATCGTCTTCTTCCTGGGCGACTTTATCGGCTTCCAGATGGGCATCCTGCATTGCAAGATAACGATCGACACTGGTGGCGGGATATTGCTGACGAACTTGATTTATCAGATAGCGATCCACTGTGCTAAGCGGCTTGAATACCGGCGCTTGAGGTCGGGCAGGCGTGAGTGCCGCTGCTGATTTTTCAGCTGCTTTTTGCTGACGCAGATAGCGTGCAACCCCGGTTTCCTGTTGTAGACGTTGGATATACGTTTCAACACCTGTGAGCGGTTTGGGAGCGACGTCAGCTGTTTCCGCTTCAGGAGAACCGGCCTGTTCTGCCAAGGCGTAAGGACGCTCATCCATAGCATTAAGCGGCTGTTGCGCTAGATTTTCTGGCTGCGTGGTTGAACCAGCTTTGCTTTGATGTGAGTTCTTCGCTCTAGTATAACGTTCGACCCCGGTCAGTACTTCTGTGTCTATCTGGAAAGACGTCGGTTCCGGCTGTTGATCACTGTCATCAGCTGCAGCCCGGTAAGCAGAGACATCAAAGTCGACCAGAGAGGGATCTGTTTCTGGTTCGATAATGATAAGGTCCGCATCATCGACAAGTTCAATGGTTTCACCCGTGTCATCAGACCAGTCCAAAGTATCGCTGTTTGAGGTTTGAACTGACGCATCCTCAGGAGCGATAGGGGCAACGGACTCGGCTGACAGACAGCGGTCGCGGAGTGAGTGCAAGGCCTCGACTTCTGAAGGGGTGCTGGTATCGGCATGTGTAAAACGAGCAATCAAAGCCGGCATAATGTGGTGCGACTCCGCCGTCAGTTGCTGTACCTGCGCAGTTTCCGGGCGGGTCCCATCAATCACATGATTGAGCACCTGCTCTACAGCCCAGGCCAGTTCACCGATAACCGTAGCACCAGCCATGCGGCCGCTGCCTTTCAGAGTGTGAAAGTGTCGACGAATTTCGCTCAATACAGCGGGATCATGATCCCTTATCCACTGGGGTATTAACTCATCGAGCTCCGCCAGTACTTCCTCGGCTTCTTCGATAAACACCTCAGCGATTTCCGGATCAATCCCTTCTGCAAATTGCCACTTGTTGGTAGGTTCCGACTGGGCTGAAGTTGCAGCATCAACTTCGGCCTCTGCGGATTGCTGCAGTGACAGCCGGGCGCTCAAATCTTCTGGCTCTGGATCTGGCTCTGGCTCTGGCTCTGGCTCTGGCTCCGTTCCGGTTTCCAGCAGCAGGGAGGTTTCATCACTACTTAACAGAGAATCCAGTTCATCCAGCACCGGATCCTGCTTAGTCTCAGTGGCAGGCTCGATAGCGGGTATCTGTCCTTCATCGCTGGTGTCCAGCTGATCAAAACTGGCCAGCTTGTCAGCGGCATCATCCAGGTAATTGGTTTCAGCATGACCATGTTGACGGATACCTTCCATGTAGATGTCACAGCAGGCGAGTATATCGGCGAGCCGGTTCAACTGAGCTGGAGTAAAGGCTTCGCGACTCTCACTGTGTTGATGAATCTTGTCGACGGTGTGTTTCAGAATATCGGCCGCATCCGGATAATCAAGCATTTCCAGGCTGCCGGTAATCAGCTGTAGCTGCTGCTCTGTTTCTCCGAGTTCATCCGGATGGCGCTGAGCCTGACTCATCAGGGTCAGGGTTTCCTTGATATTGGCCATTTCCAGCAGGCATTCACTGATCACCGTTTCACGCAGTTTGTCACTGACGTCAGCCTGGGTTGAGGACTGCAGGAATTGTTCGACCTGCAACAGCGTGTCAGCCATTTCGGTCAGCATCATTTCATCAGGTCTGTGATCCTCATCGAGCAGAGCCTGAATTCTTTCCGCCTGATGATGCAGCAGATTACTGGCTTCATATTCAGCCAGTAATGCCAGGGTGTCAGTCATGCTCTGCAGCTGCTGCAGAATCGCATCGAGCTTGTGGTTGTCAAGATCCTGATCGGGATGATAATGATCGATCTGGGTTTTTAAATCTTCCAACTGTTCAAGCAGCGCCAGATGAGCATCGCCGAGCGCGTTATCGCTCATGCCGTAGATTTTCTGCTTGTGATCAAAAAAGTGCAGATGGAAAGTGGTTTTCAGCAGGCTGACCTGCGGGCCATGACTCTGAGCATGGGCCACAAAGCGCAGTAAACGGCTGACCAGATCACTGGGAAAATGCTGTAACAGCGCGGCTTCGCTCTGTTCTGACTGGGTTTTAATCGGCATGACCAATTTCCCCAGCAGCTGTTTCACTGCGGCATCAGCTTCCAGACCCTGTTGTTCCAGGGCTTCCAGCAAAGCTTCTGATGCCCACCACAACAAGGTGATTTTTTCTTCCTGACAGGCGAGACGAAGATAATGCACCACGCCGCGCATTTTTCGCAGGCTTTCTTCATCCTGCTTGCGCAGCCAGTTCAGCAGCATGACCTGGAAGGCATGCCCCAGTTTCTGTTTTTCTATCGCGATTTCCGGCAGTTTGCGATGCGGGTTGGGCGCGATACTGTCAGGCAGAGGCTGAGTCAGCACGGGTTTGAAAAGTGATTCTTCAGTCAGGGGCTGAGCACCACGGGCCTGACGTAATTCGTTAAGGCTGTCGAGCAGGGACAGCGGATGATCTTCAAACTCATCACTGAGCAGCTTGAGATAGTTGGGTAGCAATAGCAGTGAACGCACCAGCGCATCTTCTGCCTGGTCTCTGTGAGTGATTTTGTTATCGCGCAGGGCCATCACCGTATGCTGCATTTCATCTGCAAGCATCGCTGCACCGCTGATGTTGACCATGTCCAGGGTGCCTTTGACCTGGTACAGCGCTTCAATACAGTCTGACAGGGTTTTGCCATCACCCTCACCGTCAATAAAGCTGTTCATGGCATTCAAGGCATGAGTCAGTGACTGCTGCAGTTCGGTTTGCAGCCACATCAAAGCGTTGTAGTTGCCTTTGATTAATTGAGCCATGTTTGCTGTTCGCCCCCGCCTTATCTGACTTACTGTGGCAGTTTAAAGCCGGAGACCGACTTACGCAGTTCATTGGTGAGATCGAGCAGGCGACCGATCGCGGCTGCACTTTCGTTGGTGCCGGTCGAGGTCTGCATGGTGATCTCTTGAATGACATTCATGCTTTCAGAAGTGCTGACGGCCGCAGTGGCCTGCTGTTTGGCATTCGCTGTAATGTTGTTGATGAGTTCAGCCAGCTGCTGCGATACCGCCTCAATCTGTTCCAGTGAGGTACCGGCATCCTGCGACAGCCTGGCACCGGATACAACTTCCGAGGTGCTTTGTTCCATCGAGGCAATCGCTTCACTGGTGTCGCTCTGAATAGTCTTCACCAGGGCATCGATCTGACGTGTTGCGTTACTGGAGCGTTCGGCCAGGCGCTGTACCTCGTCCGCGACCACAGCAAAACCACGGCCGGCTTCACCGGCCATCGCTGCCTGAATGGCCGCATTCAGAGACAGAATATTGGTTTGTTCCGCGATGTCGTTAATCAGCTCGACGATATCACCGATCTGCTGAGAGCTCTCGCCCAGGCGCTTGATACGTTTGGAGGTTTCCTGAATCTGCTCCCGGATCGTGTCCATACCGCGGATGGCTTTCTTCACCGCGGTATTACCCTGGACCGCCAGCGATACCGATTGCTTCGCTACTTCTGAAGACTGACTGGCATTTTCCGACACCTGTTCGATAGAGCCGGCCATCTGAGTGATTGCAGAACTCACTTCGGTTATCTGCTGCGCCTGATGCTCACTGGCATCGGTCAGATGCAGTGCTGTGGCCTGAGTTTCCTGTGCCGCGGAAGCGACCTGCAGGGTGGTGGAGTTGATCTGCTCAACCAGGCTGCGCAACGCATCAATGGTGTAGTTGACCGAGTCGGCAATAGCACCGGTAATGTCTTCAGTCACAGTCGCGCTGACTGTCAGGTCACCGTCAGCAAGATCGCCCATTTCATCCAGCAGCCGCAGAATGGCGTCCTGGTTGTGACGGTTTTGCAGTTCCATCTCGTCCATTGAGGTTTTGAGTCTCTGAATTGACGGGAAACTCAGTCTTACCACCGCAATCAGCGTCAGAACAAAAGCCACGGCCACCGCGATGCTGAGATGCAGGATATTATCGTAGAAAGTCTGATACTGACCGCTGGCTATCAGCCACAGGCCGCCCAGGGTGACGACACTGAACACAATCACAAAAAACAGGTTGAGCCAGTTTTGTCTGCGCATCAGGGAAGAGAAAAAAAGCTTGCTGGTGGATGTCATAAACCTTAATCCTGGAATCAATAGTTAGGCGGCGGCATTAAGAAAACGGGGATCGCTGACCAGATGTCTGAAGCTGAAGACCTGCCATTCGATCTCCTGCTGGGAGACGGTTCCGGTCACATAGACAGGGAGTGCAGCGCTTTGCTCTGAGAGTATGGGTTCGGGCTGCTGCTGAAAATGTTTGAGGCCAAATACTTCATCGACAGTAACGCTGCTGACGACCTCATTGTCATTGATGACTATGATGCGACTGCGCTTGGTCAGCTTGACCGGCTGGTCATACAGAAACAGGTTGAGATCAAAAACCGGCAGCAATTCACCACGCAGATTGACGATGCCGAATACCCAGCGCTGGGATTTAGGCACCGGCGTGATTTGTTCGGGCACCGGAAACACTTCACGGGTTTCGCTCAATGGGGTGACAAAATGTTGCTGGCCGATGCGGAAACCTATCGCCGTCCAGCTCTGACCAGCTGTGTCCTGTTGGTCAAGACCGGCGGCCTTGTGCTTGCTGCGGCGCTCCATGTCATGCAGCAGCGAGATAATGTCTTCAGGGGTTTGTAATAAAGCCATGCTCACTGTCCCAGCAGTTCATTGATCTGCTGCATCAGGTCCTGCTCGGTGACAGGTTTGCCAAGATAGCCTTTTGCTCCCTGACGCAGCCCCCACATTTTGTCGGTCTCCTGATTTTTGGATGAGACGATAATAATCGGGATGTGGCTGGTGTCCGGGTCTTTGCTCAGTTTACGGGTAGCCTGAAACCCGTTCAGGTTGGGCATCACCACATCCATCAGAATCAGGTCGGGCTGGTGTTGCCGGGTCTGGTTGACAGCCTGTTCACCATCTTCGGCAACCAGCACCTCATGCCCGTTTTTTTCCAGCATTTTTTGTAATACATAGACTTCCGTAGGTGAGTCATCAGCAATCAGAATCCGTGCCATAAGCTATTCAGCGTCCTGGTTTTTTTCAAGCAAATGTTTACGGATGGCTCCCAGAAGGTCGTCTCTGGTAAATGGTTTGGTGAGGTATTGTTCTGCACCGACCACACGTCCTTTTGCCCTGTCGAACAGGCCATCCTTACTGGAGAGCATGACGACGGGGATGTTCCTGAACTTGGGATTGTTTTTCACCAAGGCACAGGTCTGGTATCCATCCAGACGAGGCATCATAATATCAATAAAGAGAATATCGGGATGATGGGCGCTGATGACCGGTAAAGCTTCAAAACCATTGTCAGCTGTCAGAACGTCACAACCGGCTTTTTTAAGCAGCGTTTCAGCAGTTCGACGAATGGTGTTGCTGTCATCAATCACCATGACCTTCAGGCCGGAAAATTCAGATTGGTTCTCGCTCACGGTCATGCATTACCTGATAAAGTCATCATTCTAATTCTTAGATAAAGCCCTGAGGAACGAAGATAACCGATTTTTAGTCTGCAGGCTAGTAATGTAGACATAGCCTTATTTCGTTGAGTCATGGCCTGAATTTAAACGACCAAAGAGTATGTATCACTTGAAAAACGCAAACTGTGTCCCATGTCACAGTATAGACAGCGCTTTTGTCGCAACCTGCAATCCCTAACAGCGAGATAGATTATGACCACTGGCGTTCCGCACCTGATCACCGCCCTCAATGGCCCGTTGCTGCAACTGGAATCCCATCTTCTGGAAAGACAAACCCAGGTCGAAACCTGGCTGCGGGAACAATGGCTGATAACGCCATCCCCATTCTATGCTTCTGTCGATCTGCGTAATGCCGGCTTCAAACTGGCGCCGGTGGATACCAACCTGTTCCCGGCCGGTTTCAACAATCTGAACCCGTCATTTATTCCTTTATCCATCCAGGCGGCCCAGTCTGCCGTTGAACGCGCCTGTCCGACCGCCAAACGGGTATTGATTGTGGCGGAAAATCACACCCGTAATCTGTTTTACCTGGAAAGCCTGGAAACCCTGCGGGACATCTTCCAGAAAGCTGGTCTTGAGGCCCGTATAGGCAGTCTGAGAGATGATATTACTGAACCCTTGAGCGTGGATTTGCCGTCCGGAAAACAATGTCTGCTGGAGCCGCTTGTGAGAAAAGGCAATCGGGTCGCAGTCGGAGATTTCTCACCCTGCCTGGTTCTGCTCAACAATGATTTATCAGCGGGCCGGCCGGCCATTCTTGAAGACTTGGAGCAGGAAGTCATGCCGCCGTTGCATGCCGGCTGGTCGACCCGCAAAAAATCTCATCACTTCAGTCACTACAGCACTGTTGCCAAGGAATTCGCTCAGCAGATTGACATTGACCCGTGGCTGATTTCTCCGCTGACCCTGCAGTGCGGTGAGGTGAACTTCAAGGAAAAAGCCGGGCTTGAGTGTCTGGCCCGCAACATCGATAACCTGTTGATGTCGATCCGCAGTAAATATCGTGAATATAATATTGATAGAGACCCGTTTGTGGTCGTAAAAGCCGATTCGGGTACGTATGGCATGGGCATCATGACCGTGAAAAGCCCGGATGATATCTATAACCTCAACCGCAAGCAGCGCAACAAGATGTCATCAGCCAAAGAGGGACTGGTGGTGGATAACGTGCTGGTTCAGGAAGGGGTCTATACCTTTGAAACCCTGGGTGATGGACAGGCCGTGGCTGAGCCGGTCATCTACATGATGGACCATTTTGTTATCGGTGGCTTCTATCGGGTGCATACCGGCCGGGGGACGGATGAAAATCTCAACGCTCCGGGTATGCATTTTGAGCCCTTGGCTTTTGCCCAGTCCTGTATTACGCCGGATCAGAATGAGCAGCCGGATTCCGAACCCAACCGTTTCTATGCTTATGGTGTGATTGCCCGGCTGGCCCTGCTGGCCGCAGCCAGAGAGCTGGCCTAAGCGTTATGTTCACTGAGGTAGGCGATTGTCATGGTCTGGTTATGTAACTGACTGTGACTATCGTCTTCACCTGAGCAGATTTCCCCATTGGAGTAAAAGCCGGTAATGCCGGTTTGCATACCCAGCAAGCGCTGAACGGCAAATACCTCATCCGCCACCTGTGATTCCATGACCAGTTTGCGGCCAACACAGCTGACGCAGATAGCCAGCGCTTTGTCATTGATATTGACGTCTTTCTGCAGGATCTGACGTGCCGCTTCACTGGCACCCATCACCAGGCTGTCATGATCGGACTTGAGGAAACGCACCGTTGAACCCTGGTCGATATTACCGGCGAACGTCAGGCTGTTGTCTTTTTCGTTGACGGATAAGAGCGTACGGATCACATTGACGTTTTTCTCGTCCATGATTGCGAACGGGAAATTAAGACCCGAAGCCGGCAATTCATTGGCGTAATAGCCAATGTACATTTTATACAGTGGCAGGGCCGGTTTGTTATCCAGTTCATAGACCACGTTCTTGTTAGAGCGGGTGATTTGTCGCGGTGGGCCGTAAGGCTTCCAGCCGCCCAGCGCGCCACTGGTGACAATCGCATCTTCGCCGTAGATACCGACAGCAATCACTACCCGATCCTGAATCTTGTCGTTATTAAGCAGTAATGTCTGTGCAAATTTGGCATCATCCCCGGCCAGACCGCCGGTAATGGGAATGTTCGGTAAGACTTCCTGAAGACCTTCGACCAGTTCGGAGCCATTCACGTTGAGTCCGTCACTGAGGACAAAAACGCCTTTTAAATCATCCATTTTCAGCTCACCGGCAATCTGGGCGCCGAGCGCGTGTGACTGCTCCATGCTGTTCACCGGTTTGGAGATAAAGCGCAGTGTGCTGCGTTCCCACTTCATCGCGGTGATATGGATACTGTCGTCATAAACGCCTTCGCCGGTAATTTCACCCGAGGTGGTGCAGCCGATGATTTGGGCATCGGGATACCGTTTTCTCAGGTTTTTGGCGAAACCGCGTTCATTGAAACGGTTGACTGAACCGAAAACCAAGACCCAGTTTGCGTCCGGCAAAGGTGAGGAGGAAGGCAGTTTGTTAATGCCCGTCTTGGCGGGGAGATGTTCCTGTTCAAACTTCATGAGTAAGCGAATCTGGCTCCGTATAAGCGACGCATCCTGCGCCGGAACAAGTAGCGTTAATAAACCAACGATTGATACTACATCAGTTCAATCGGGATGGGGAAATAGTCCGCAATAAAAACTGTGAACTAGATCACAATCCATCATGGGCTAAAAAAGCAAAAAGCCGCAACAGAGGATGCGGCTTTCGACTATGCCTCAGTCCGGCAGGCCTTATCCCGCCAGTTTTTTCTTCAGAATGTCATTAACCTGAGCCGGATTGGCTTTGCCTCTGGAAGCCTTCATGACCTGGCCGACAAAATAACCCAGCAACTGCTCTTTACCATCACGGTATTGCTGAACCTGGTCCGGATTATCGGCCAGCACCTCATCAATCATACTTTCAATTGCACCAGTGTCAGTCACCTGTTTCAGCCCTTTGGCTTCGATAATGGCGTCAGCATCTTTGCCTTCACCTTTCCATAAGGCATCGAACACGGTCTTGGCGATTTTGCCGGAGATAGTGTTATCCGCAATGCGTTTCAGCACGCCGGCCAGTTGTTCAGCGCTGACTGGTGACTCAGTGATGTCGAGGCCGGCTTTATTGAGGGCACCGGAGAGTTCAACAATGACCCAGTTGGCACATTGTTTAGGTTCTTTGCCGCCGCTTGCTTTCAGCACGGCTTCGAAATAATCGGCGAGTTCGCGGCTGCTGGTCAGAACTGATGCGTCATACAGAGACAGACCCAGTTCATTGACAAAGCGATCGCGTTTTTCATTTGGCAGTTCCGGCAAAGTGGCACGGACTGAGTTGATTAATTCCTTGTCGACCACCAGCGGCAGCAGATCAGGATCCGGGAAGTAGCGGTAATCATTGGCTTCTTCCTTGCTGCGCATGGAACGGGTTTCATTCTTGTCAGCGTCGTAAAGCCGGGTTTCCTGCACCACCTCGCCGCCACCTTCGAGCACATCAATCTGGCGCTCAATCTCGAAATTGATGGCGCGTTCAACGTTACGGAAAGAGTTGATATTCTTCAGCTCGGTGCGGGTGCCGAATTGTTCCTGGCCTTTGGGGCGGATAGATACATTGGCATCACAGCGGAAAGAGCCTTCTTGCATATTGCCGTCACAGATTTCCAGGTAGCGCACCAGCGAGTGAATTTTCTTCATGTAGGCCACGGCTTCTTTGGCGCTGCGCATGTCCGGTTCAGAGACGATTTCCAGTAGCGGCGTGCCAGCCCGGTTAAGATCAATACCGGTCTCGCCGTGAAAATCTTCGTGCAGGGATTTACCCGCATCTTCTTCCAGGTGGGCGCGGGTGATGCCGATGACTTTCTCGCTGCCGTCTTCCAGCTCAATACTGATTTCACCCTTGCCGACAACTGGCAGTTCATACTGGCTGATTTGATAGCCTTTGGGCAGGTCCGGGTAGAAGTAGTTTTTGCGGGCAAAAACGGAACGATCAGCGATCTCGGCGTCGACCGCCAGACCGAATTTAATCGCCATTTTGACTGCTTCTTCGTTCAGTACCGGTAAGACACCCGGCAAACCGAGATCCACGGCACAAGCTTGCGTATTAGGGGCGGCGCCGTAGGCAGTGGGAGCACCCGAGAAAATCTTGCTTTTGGTGGCGAGCTGAGTGTGAATTTCCAGCCCGATAACAACTTCCCATTCCATAATGAAGGCCTGATTGTCAGTGTTAAAAAACGATGAATTGTAACAATAAACAGCGTTCCGCGCTGCTTCTGATTCTGTGTTAGCGCAGGCTCAGAATCTGCCAGCCGCGCTGCTGAGCCACGGCCTGCAATTTCGGATCTGGATCAACGGCGACGGGGGTATCGACCAGTTCCAGCAAAGGCAGATCATTGTGAGAGTCACTGTAGAAGGTGCTGTCTTTCAGTTCCTCTCCACGGCTTTGTAACCACTGACGCAAACGCTCGACCTTGCCGTGCTGGAATGAGGGTTGTCCTGCGACACGTCCACTGAAGCGGCCATTAACAATTTCCGGATCGGTCGCAATCAGATTCTCAATGCCCAGCATCTGCGCGATCGGGGTCGTCAGGAAGCTGTTGGTGGCCGTGATGATAAGCAGGGTGTCGCCCTGTGAGCGGTGTTTCTCCACCAGGGCTTCAGCTGCGGGCAGCAGGATGGGTTTGATCTTCTGTTCAAGATACGCCTCGCGCCAGCCTTCCAAGGTCTGCATATCGTAGCTGGCGAGCGGTTTGAACACGAATTCAAGAAATTCGAGAATATCGAGACTGCCTTCCAGGTATTGCTGATAATAATGTTCGTTGGCACGACGATAGGCCTGCTCATCAACGATACCGTTCTCGCACAGATACCGTCCCCACAAAAAGTCGCTGTCACCGCCCAGCAGGGTGTTATCAAGATCAAAAATTGCCAACGCCATGATGATTAAGCTGTCTCCGTTTAGATATGAATCAGCGCCTATTGTAAGCCAAAATGCATTGCAACCTGACGGTGCTTTTACTAATCTAACCTGTAATTAAGATTAACCTGCTGAGTCAAAGAGAGAGACTCAGCCAGTCAGAGACTTTCGTCGTGATTGATAAAGACGGCTTCAGGCCTAATGTGGGGATCATACTCTGCAATGAAGACAATCAGGTGCTATGGGCACAGCGTGCGCAACATGATTCTTGGCAGTTCCCACAGGGCGGCATAAAAGCACATGAAACGCCGGAGCAGGCAGCTTACCGTGAACTGATGGAAGAAGTCGGTCTGTCACCGCAACATGTTGAACTGCTGGCGTCGACCCGTGGCTGGTTGCGCTATCGACTGCCCAAGCGTTACCTGCGCTATGGCAATAAACCCTTATGTATCGGCCAGAAACAGCGCTGGTTCCTGATGCGATTTACCGGTCAGGAGCAAGATGTCCGTCTTGACCTGCATGAAAAGCCGGAGTTTGATGACTGGCGTTGGGTCGATTACTGGACGCCGGTGGAAGAAATCGTGTTTTTCAAGCGCCGGGTTTACGAAAGAGCGCTGCATGAGTTCGCCCCGATCCTGTTTCCTGAATACCGCCGCCGGCCTAACCGTGGTCAGAAATCCAGCGGTTAGGCCAGCTGTTTGCGAAACACCCTCGAATTACGCTGATAGTTATATAGCGCCTGTTTGGCGACCGGCAGATCACTGATTTCAGCCGGTTTGAAGCCATGCTCCAGAAACCAGTGTGCAGTCTGTGTGGTGAGCACGTAGAGCGACTCGATGCCCGCGTTAATGGCGGTCTGCTCCAGAGAGGCCAGAAGCTGTTTACCTCTGCCTTTGCTCTGATAATTGCCGGACACCGCCAGACAGGCGAGTTCTGCCATATTGTTTTCCGGGTATGGATACAGCGCTGCGCAGGCGACCACCGTGCCATCACGTTCCATGACCGTGAAATGATCGATTTCACGTTCCAGCAGCTCCCTCGAACGTTTCACGAGGGTGCCGTTGGCTTCCAGCGGTTGCAGCAGCTCAAGAATACCGACCACGTCTTCAATACTGGCCTGGCGGGTTGTTTCGAAAGAAGTCGCAGATAGCAGCGTGCCGGCACCGTCACGGCTGAACAGTTCCTGCAGCAAAGCGCCGTCCTGTGCTCTGTCGAGCAAATGCACCCGACGCACACCGGATTCGCAGGCTCTGGCCGCAGCAGCCAGCGATGGATGCGCATCGAGATTATTGCGGGCCTGGCTCAGCGTCATTTCCCGCGGCAGATCTCGGTTGCTGGAGCCGATGAAAATCAGCTTGTCAGCATGTAAAGACACCGCAACGGCAGTCGCAATCGCTTCCGAGGATAGATTGAAGATTTCACCGGTCAAAGAATAACCCAGCGGTGGTAACAGCACGATGTTGCCGAGTCCCAGTTGCTGGTTGATGCCGTCCACATCAATGCGGCGTACTTCGCCGGTATGGCCCAGATCGATACCATCAATAATGCCGGCGGGGCGGGCGGTGACCAGGTTACCGCTGGTACAGCGGATACGGGCATCAGCCATCGGTGTATGCGGCAGGCCGAAAGACAATTTGGATTCGATATCCAGTCTTAATTTTCCGATCACCGCCTTGGCAATCTTGAGGCTGGCATCGTCGGTCACCCGCAGGCCACGATGGTAATGCACTTCGATGGCCTGCTGTTCGCACCGGGCTTCGATTTGTGGACGGGCACCATAGGCCAGCACCAGCTTGATACCCAGACTGCTGAGGATGGCAATATCGTGCAGCAGAGGATCGAAACCGTCGCTGTCGATGGTCTCACCATCAAAAGCGATGACAAAAGTGGCACCGCGGTGAGCGTGAATGTAAGGCGCAGCCGTGCGGAACCAACTGGTGGTGGTCGCCAGGTTCTGGTGATTATTCATCGGTTGCGCGTCATTCATAGGCTTCTTTTTATCGCAGACTCAGCACGCTTGCCAAGTGTCGTGTAAAATTTAGGGATCAAAAGACAACATATTTAAAGCGCGATCATAGCATTACGCGTTAAATTTCAGATTTTTGGAGTGTACAGCATGCCTCAATATCGTTCTAAAACGTCCACTGCCGGCCGCAATATGGCGGGTGCCCGCGCCTTATGGCGGGCGACGGGAATGAAAGACGATGATTTCAACAAACCGATCATCGCGATTGCCAACTCCTTCACCCAGTTCGTACCGGGCCATGTTCACCTGAAAGATCTGGGGCAACTGGTGGCCCGCGAAATCGAGCGTGCCGGTGGTGTGGCCAAAGAGTTCAACACCATTGCAGTCGATGACGGTATTGCCATGGGCCACAGCGGTATGCTCTACAGCTTGCCGTCCCGTGACATCATCGCCGATTCGGTCGAATACATGGTCAATGCCCACTGTGCTGATGCGCTGGTCTGCATTTCCAACTGCGACAAAATCACGCCGGGGATGCTGATGGCGGCGATGCGCCTCAATATTCCGGTGATTTTCGTTTCCGGCGGTCCGATGGAAGCCGGTAAAACCAAACTGGCGGGTAAAGACGTCAAGCTGGATCTGGTCGATGCCATGGTGCAGGCGGCTGACGATAAGGTGAGCGATGAAGATGTCGCCCAGGTTGAACGCAGCGCCTGCCCGACCTGTGGCTCCTGCTCCGGTATGTTTACAGCGAATTCCATGAACTGTCTGACTGAAGCGCTGGGTCTCTCACTGCCCGGTAACGGTTCCTTGCTCGCGACCCATGCCGATCGTGAAGCGCTGTTCCTGGAAGCAGGACGTCGTATTGTCGATCTGGCCAAGCGCTATTACGAAAACGATGAAGACGATGTCTTACCGCGTGCGATTGCGACCAAGTCCGCCTTTGAAAATGCAATTGCGCTGGATATTGCGATGGGCGGTTCCACCAATACCGTATTGCACCTGCTGGCCGCGGCCAACGAGGCGGAGGTTGATTTCACCATGGCTGATATCGACCGTATGTCCCGCAAGATTCCGAATCTGTGTAAAGTCGCGCCGGCTACCAATAAATACCATATGGAAGACGTACACCGTGCCGGTGGTGTGGTTGCGATTCTGGGTGAGCTGGCTGCAGGTGGGCTTCTGCATACCGATGTGCCGACTGTTCACAGCAAAACCATGGCGGACGGTCTGGCACAGTGGGATATCAAACGCAGTCAGTATGAAGCCGCGCAGCTGCGTTATCTGGCGGGCCCTGCTGGGATTCCGAGCCAGGTCGCTTTCAGTCAGGACTGCCGCTGGCCGGAACTGGATCTGGACCGTGAAAATGGCTGTATCCGTGATATTGAACATGCCTATAGCAAGGATGGCGGTCTCGCCGTACTTTACGGCAATCTCGCTGAAGACGGCTGTATCGTCAAAACGGCCGGTGTAGATGAATCCATTCTGACCTTCTCCGGTCCTGCCAGGATTTTTGAATCGCAGGATGCCGCGGTCGCCGGTATTCTCGGTGGTGCCATTAAAGAGGGCGATGTGGTACTGATCCGCTACGAAGGACCGAAAGGTGGGCCCGGTATGCAGGAGATGCTGTACCCGACCAGTTACCTCAAATCCAAAGGTCTGGGTAAAGCCTGTGCACTGTTGACCGATGGCCGTTTCTCCGGCGGTACCTCAGGACTGTCGATTGGCCACGCTTCACCGGAAGCGGCAGAAGGCGGCAATATCGGCCTGGTGGAAGAGGGCGATATCATCCATATCGATATTCCGCACCGTAAGATCAATGTGGATCTGACTGATGAAGAACTGGCCCACCGGCGTGCCAAAATGGAAGCCCGGGGTGAAAATGCCTGGAAACCGGTGGCGCGCGAGCGCACTGTAAGTCTGGCACTGCAGGCCTATGCGGCATTGACCACTTCTGCAGCCAAGGGCGCGGTCCGTGATGTGGAGCAACTGAAACGCCGCTAATACGGGTATTTAACCACAGAGGCACAGAGCGTAATCATTATTCTCTGTGTAAGCTCTCAACGTTGGGTTACAGGCTGCAAATCAATCCTCAGATGACGCAGATGAACGCTGATTTTTCTGTAGGGAGCTTAATCGGTGCGAATCCGCGTCATCTGCGGATTAGGCTTAAGTATAGCGGCTATAAACCTCTGTTCTCTGTGCCTCTGTGCTTCAATCAAATCCAAAAAATCAAACCTGCTGAGCGTAGAGTTTCTGGTACAAGCCCTCCTGCTGAATCAGAGAGTCATGATCTCCCTCAGCGATAATATCGCCGCCATCAAACACCACCACCCGATCGGCCTGACGCACCGCGCTGAGCCGGTGGGCGATGATGATCGTGGTGCGGTCCTGTAGATACTGTTCCAGCGCCATATGCAGGTGATATTCGGTTTCGCTGTCAAGCGCCGAGGTGGCCTCGTCCAGCACCACCACGCTGGGATTAATCAATGCCATTCTGGCAATCGCCAGTCGCTGGCGCTGGCCGCCGGAGAGTTTGACCCCGGCACGGCCGATAATGGTATCGAGCTTCTTGGGCATGGCGATAATGACATCTTCCAACTGGGCAATCCTGATCGCTTCCCACACGGCTTCATCGGAATAATCACGACCCATGGTGATGTTTTGCCTGACGCTATCATTAAACAGGGCCGGCGCCTGCAGCACGGTCGCAACATGCTCGCGCACGGTTTCCAGACCGATATCGCTGACCGCGACGTCATTGAAATACACCATGCCTTTGTCAGCCGGATACAGGCCCAGCAGCACATTGACCAGCGTGGATTTGCCGGCCCCGCTGGCACCGACCAGTGCCACTTTTTCACCCGCTTTGATATTGAGTGAAACGCCGTTGAGCACTTTGTTGTTGTCGTCGTATTTAAAGTGCAAATCCTCAATCCGGATACTGCTGGCCTGACCCGGCACAAAGGGATTGATTTTGTCGGGATAGCGCTCTTCTTCTTTCATCGAGAACAGGGTGTTGAGTCGACCCACCGCGGCGCCGGCGGCATAGAAGGAGTACTGAATATTGAGGATCTCCTGAACCGGACTCATCATGAACCAGAGATAGCCGAACACGGCAAACATCTGACCGATGGAGAGGTCCGAGAACACCACCATAAACATGCTGACAGCGCGGAAGACATCAAAGCCGAACAGGAAAATCACAAATGAGAAACGGTTGGCGGCATCACTTCGCCAGGCAAATTCGGAAGCATGCTGGCGCACATTGCGGGCATTATCAATGACCCGGCGCAGATAGTGCTTCTCACGGTTGGCGGTCCGGATTTGCTGCACTGCATCCAGCGTTTCGGTGAGGCTCTGCTGGAAAATCTCAAAGGCCGAGTTCTCTTTTTTCTTCAGCGCTTTAACGTGTTTACCCACCACCATGGTGAAATAAATCACAAGGGGGTTCATAAACAGGATCAATAAAGCCAGCTGCCAGTGCAGAAACAGCAGAATGATGGCTGTCCCCAGAATACTGAGTACCGCCACGATAAAACGGCTGATGGTATTGCCGATGAAATTATCAATCACCTCGATATCGGTCACAAAATGGGAGGCAATACCGGCGCTGCCACGGGTTTCGTATTCACTGATGGCAATGCGACCCAGACGTTTAATCAGCTTGTGCCGGATGCGGAAAGTGATACGTTTGGCGATCAGGGTGAAATAACGTGACTGGGCCACATTAAGCACCAGTGAGATCACACGCAGAATCAGCGTGAACAGCAGCACAGCGCTGATAAACAGAACTGGTCCGTGCCATGGTTCCGGCGTGAACTGCTCGATAAAGTGTACCGTCGGACCTGGCTGGTCCAGCAGCACCTCATCCACCATCAAAGGCAGCAGCAAAGGCACCGGCACCGCGCAGACCGTAGCCAGAATAGCCAGCAGATTGGCTTTGACCAGGTGTTTTTTATAACCCAGCGCCTGTTTTAATATGCCTTTGAGGTCGTAATTGGTTTCTGTTGTCATCTCGCTTGTTTATGTCATCTTTGTCAGATAGACAGCCAGCACCCGCTGTCTTCTTCGGTAGCGATGGCCGGGACTGATTATCCATGCCGTTGATACTTTTATTTTACCCTGATGAGAACAGCAAATCTTGTGGCACTTTGTTTACATCTGAATTTTGAAAGGTGGAAGGATGAGTGAGACGCGAACAGACTGTATACCCGGCAGTCAGGCAAAAATGTTGCTGATGGAGATTGCCGACTGGGAGTGGGTGACTACGATTGTGTTACATGCCGGCTCGGTATTTGAGTTCAAGGGACCCTTTCCCACAGGCAGTGAGGGTCATGGCTTTTATAACCTGCAGGGCGAAATGCCTGGTTTTCATGGTCATCTGAATCTGGAGCTGGTCTCGCATATTCGCTTTCAGGACAAGCCGCATCGAGGCCGTGAGAGCTATGCTTTTGTGTTCGAAAATGCTGACGACGAGGTCATCTTCAAGGTCTTTCTGGGACGTGATGAATCAGGTGAGCTGATTGCCTCACAAGTCAGACAATTCAGCGCATTACAGTTGCAATATCAGCAAGGGGCCAAGCATGAACAATAAGGGGCTGGAACAAGAAATCCGCGATGAGATTCTGCGCCATGTCACTCAGCGCCAATCGCTGATGTTGTCATCACTGGATGAGTCAGGCTTGCCCTATGCCTCCTATGCGCCATTTGCGATTGGCGACGATTGTCTTTTTATTCTCATCAGTGAAATCGCAGTACATGCCATCAACCTGCAATTACATCCGCAGGCTTCGGTGCTGATCATTGAAGATGAAGCCACGGCCGCGGAACTGTTTGCCAGATTACGGGTATTTTATCGGGTTCGTGCAGAATTACTTCAGCCTGACAATACCGACTGGCAACAGGGTATAGACTGCCTGCAGCATAAACATGGAGAGCGAATAAACAGTCTCAGTCAGCTGGGGGATTTTAAACTGTTCCGGCTGCATCCTGAGGGCGGACGTTATGTTAAGGGGTTTGGCAAAGCCTACCGGATTGAAGGTGGCAGCTTAACAGGGGAGCAGCTCTCACACCTGAGAGGGGGCCACATCAAAGATAATAAAAAAGGGCGCTAAACGCCCTTTCTTGGTGAGATCAGAGACTACCCCAGCTGTCTTTTTTACGAACCCGTAACCTGGGCAGAATCAGGCCCAGAAAAATACCGGAAAACAGCACGGCGGCTCCGACCAGGAACCAGCTACGGGTGCTGTTATCTTTGAGCGCATTATTTTCTAGTACCAGAGACTGGTTTTTGTGATCAATCTGCTGCAGCTTCTCTTTCAGCTGACGGTTCTCATTTTCCAGTGCCACCGCATTGGAGGCTGTGCGGCGCAGATCATCCAGTTCCTTGCTAAGCCGCTGTGATTTTTCACGCAGGCTCAGATTCTGGGTATCAACATCACTGTTCTGGTTGCTGAGCGCAGCAATTTCTTCTTTGTATCTGGAGATTTCCAGTTCCAGATTGGCAACGCGCTGCTGGCTGGCTTCCAGCTGATCGCGGGCGCTGGGGCTGTTGCTGAGATAACGGGTCAGAACCCAGCCCTCAACACCTTCAGCAGTTCGGACTTTGGAATAACCATTAGGATCCGTTTCCAACACATCCAGACGGGTGCCCGACTCCAGCATCTTCTTGATGCCGAATTTAATACCCTGGCCACTACGCATGGTGATTTCGAGTTCATCAGAGACATAACGAGTCGTTTGTGCCTGACTGAGCGCAGGAAGGCTGAGTGCGGCCAGAAGCAGAGTGCAGCGGATGAAATTTTTCACGGTGATTCGCTTTGTTGAGATTTAAAGCCGCATTTTAGCAGATGGTTAATGCCCCGCTTCAACAGCAGACGACCGAATTTGCGACTTAATCTTCACAATCAGTCCCTTCATCAGCCTGTCATATAAGCCTGTTAACGTCGTCGGGCGAAAAAATAAAGGTGTCATGTCATGGATAAGTTAAGAATCATTTTTTTGTGCACGGGGAACTCCTGCCGCTCTCAGATGGCTGAAGGCTGGGCCCGTGCGCTGGCCGGTGATGATATTGAGGTCAAGTCTGCCGGTATCGAGGCACATGGTCAGAATGCGATGGCAATCAGAGTGATGAAAGAGGTCGGTATCGACATTTCGAGACAAGAGTCGATCCGTGTCAATGGTGAGATGCTGGAGTGGGCCGACTTGCTGGTGACCCTCTGTGATCATGCCGAAGCGCAATGCCCGTTATTAAGTCCACATACTGTCAAAGTACATTTGCCTTTGGCCGACCCCGCCAAAATTCGCGGAGAAGACCTGGCGTTGCTTGATGAATTTCGCCAAACCCGCGAAAAAGTGCGTCAGCGAGTGGAGTTTGTTATCGAGCAGGTGGCGCTGGAAGCCGCTGTTTAGCTGTTTACAGCATCAGCCGCTCATTTTGATAGCGATGAGCGGCTCTTCATGACAGAGACACTGATTCTGGCGAAGCTGATAAAGGCTGTTACCGCTCATTTGCTTGGCCATAGACTTAGCCTTGCTGGCGCATTCGGCAAGGTCAGTCTCTGTGCCGCTACCACTGAAATCTTTGAGTCTGATAGCACCGATAGACAAGCTTAGCAGCGGATAGAAGGTTTCTCTGCCATGCCGGTCCACCGCATGAATGCCCCGCTGCTGTAAGTGCCGCAGCGTGTAGAACTGTGCATGCAAAGCACTGAAAGCATCGAGAATAGCATGACAACGCGCATGCCAGTCGGCGCTTTCAAACACGATGATAAAGTCATCGCCACCGACATGACCGATAAAATCGATATCAGTGTTGATATGGTCGGTCAGGGTCTTGGCGGTGAGGGTGATGACAAGATCGCCTTTGCTGTAGCCGTAGATATCGTTGTAAGGCTTGAAGTTATCAAGATCAAAGTAACAGACGGTGACATCACGTTCCTGCTCAATTGCTTCCCGGGTATGCTCAGTTAGCGGCACATTGCCAGGCAGACCACTTAGCGGATTAGCATGGCGGGCCATCGTTATCTGCATATCGGTGATCTGACGGAGCAGATCCATCAGGCTACCCACACCGCGGTAGCGGCTGTCTTCGGTAATCACAAACAGACTCTGTTGCTGCTGGCTTTGCTGGCTGGTGATCTGGTAACTGAGCTTTTTCAGCGGCAGTGAGGTTTCGACCACGATTGGCGATTTGTCCATAAATGACTGTACCGCTTTGCGACCATAGAGCTCACGGCCGAAACGGCTGGCATAGAGGGTCATGAACTCATCGCGCCAGACCATGCCACGGACCCGGTTGCTGTCATCGACCACCGGTAGTGCAGGCAGTTTCAGATTGCGCTGAAAACGATCGGCGGCGAGTTCGACACTGTCGCTTTCACGTAAAGGATCGAGTTCTGTCAGCAGGCTGCCTACCAGAGTATTTGCCCGTGGCCTTCCGGCACTAATCAGACTGGTTTGCTGGCGTTGGGCAAACAGCGTTTCATCCAGTTGTTTTTGCGGATAGCGGTTAGGACGACCAAAGTAATACCCTTGGGTGAACTGCATGTCGAGTCCCTGTGCCGCCAGATATTCCTGCCGAACTTCGATGCCTTCACCGATAACCTGACAGCCGACACTCTGAGCGATATCTATCATTGACTGTACAAACTGACGCTTTTGCCGATCTTCATGGATATTCTGCATAAAGTGCCGGTCGAGCTTGACGAAATCAGGCTTGAGTTCTGACCAGGTACGCAGACCCGAGTAACCGGCCCCCAGATCATCAATCGCAATCGAAAAGCCCATTTCACGATAGTGGCGGGTCGCCTCGCGCATCAGATCATAATCATCGATAGGATACTGTTCTGTCAGTTCAATCACCACCTGCTGCGGTGTCAAGCCGGCTTCTTGCAGAAACTGCAGTGTCAGGCCATGAGGATAGTCATCCTGCAACAATGCTGCTGGACTGGTGTTGATAAACAGTTTCTGTTCCACCCCCAGTTCACCGTATTTGCGAATCACGGTCTCGCGGCACAGTAAATCCAGCTCAGCCAGGCGGCCATGACGGTTGGCAGTGTTGAAGAGGTTAATCGGTGAATGTAGTGGACTCGCTGAGGGCCCCCGGATCAATGCCTCATAGGCAAAAATCTGCTGATGTTTCAGTGAGACAATCGGTTGAAACAGCGGGATCAGCGAACCCTGGCTGAGGATATCTTCCAGTGAGTGAAAATGACGGAGTTCTTCTTGTGTCATATTGGGCCACTATCAAAAAAACCTGCCCCCGGAGAGGCAGGAAAATCACCACGAGAGATGAAGCGTTAATTTGTTGCAGGCAATTGCCGTTCAGCAGTCGCCAGATAGGATTGAGAAACATGAATAAGATCACATTTTTGCTGGGCAGTTTGATGACAAAAAGATGAATTTTATGTGACAGTGCCTAACAACGATGCAAAAAAAAGCCCCACCCGGAGGTGAGGCTTTTCGTAGCGCAAATTGCTTGTGAGAGCAGACTACCAGTAAGCCTGTGCACGGAATTTCAGTGCAGATGGTTCTTCGTCGGCACCGCTTCCGTTAACCGTCAGATCTGTCACTTTAGAGTAGTTCAGCATCAAACGGGTATTTTTGGTTGGGTAGTAGTTAACACCCACTGTGAACTGGTCATATTCGTCTTCCAGAGACGAACCGGGATCCACTTCCACACTTTCAAAGCGACCTGCCACTTGCCAGGCACCGTATTTGGAGTTTGGTGAAATACCGGAGGTATAACCTTTTTTCCATTTCAGTTGTTCACCGGTCAGGAAGTAACCGGCTTCAACAGCATAGCCTTTGGTGTCGACATCATTGCCGATTTCTGGTTCAGCTGTGTGGTCGAGGTATTCCGCCATTGCATGGAATGAACCGAAGATAGCCATGGCGTCGACAGTGTAGGCATCAGCCTGATCCAGATCGATAGTGCCGGTGGAAACAGGTTTGAAAATATCATCATGGCTTACCAGATCAGGACGGAAGCTGAATTCGTCACCACCACCCTGGGTGAGGTAAGCAGCGCCCAATTGAATCAGGTTTTTACCTTCTTTATAGGGCAGGAAAGAGCCACGAACAGCAAAGGTGCTGCCATTGATTTCATAGGTGTCATTGTCACCGTCGAATTCACCGTTTTGCAGACCGGCACTCAACATCCAGTTGTAGTCGTTATCGTTGACAGTCGCCACGACACCGCTTGCACGAGCAGGAGACACACTGCTATCTGCGAACATTGGACGGTCCATGAACGTCATGTATTTTGAACTGATCTTGGTATTCAGACCAAACGGGATATGTGACTGACCGAGTTTAACGCCCCACTGGGTAGCGTCAGTCAGGCTGTTGCCGTAACCGAGGTAAGCATCTTTGATTGATGCATCACCGCCGGCAAAATCAGCTTCAAATTTGTAGCTCCAGTCGTAGATGTCACCTTCAAAACCCAGACGTGCACGCCGCAGTTCAGTACCCTGGACATCGTCACCGCTGGCATCGGTATCTGCATCGGCATCAACCGCATCCCACATCACACGGCCGATGGGCTGGAATGACCAGTTGCCTTCACGATCAGAGACGACCAGTTTGCCGTCAGTTTCGATGACCGGCATATCGGCAGTGGCTTCTTCCACTTCTTTTTTCATTTCAGCTTTATCAGCTTCTGCCATTTCCTTATCCGCAGCTGCTGCATTTTTCAGCATGTTGTAATCTTCGGCGCTGATAGTGCCTTTATCGCGCAAGACTTTCAGCAGATCCATCATGGCTTCGTTGCCGGCGTGAGCTGGCATTACGGCAGCGCCAAACAGAGCACCTGCAACTAATAAAGATGTTGATTTGAGTTTCAAGGGACTATCCTCTTGGTTGGTTCATCAAGTTCGGACTAACGCCGAAGTCCCGCACACCTTATGCTCGCAATGTTTCACCGTGATGAATTTTTTGTGACAGTTTGATGACAGTGATACACATGCGGATTTTTGTTGTTGCAATACCACGGGCCTGTCATTGACTTGAAAAAATATCAAGCGACCCAATGTCTTTCATTACATTCATCAAATTGGTCACTCCCATGTTTCGATTTTTATTCATACTTTTTCTGCTGGTACCGCTGGTGGAGATCTTTTTTCTGATCCAGGTAGGTCAGGTGATCGGGGCCGGCTGGACCATCTTTCTGGTGGTAGCGACGGCGGTGATTGGTGCTTTTCTGCTGAGGTTACAGGGCTTTCAGACCCTGCACAGGGCGCAAACAACGCTGCAACAGGGACAGTTACCTGCGACCGAGATGATGGAAGGTCTGTGTTTGTTGGTAAGCGGCGCTTTGTTACTGACGCCCGGCTTTGTCACTGATACCATGGGGTTTTTATTGCTGGTGCCGCCGATGCGGCAGCTGCTGATTGGCAAAATGCTGAAAAACAGTCAGTTTATCTTCAGCCGCACTGGGACAGGCTTTCACTACCAGTCGCGCCATTCATCCCGTCGCGATGAAGACATTATTGAAGGCGAAGTCGTCGATGAAGATGATCCACGCCACCTTCACTGAGACAAAAAAGCAGTAAAAATTTTCAGCTAAACCCTTGAAAGCGGTTTTTCAGCCCCCATCTAAGCCGTGCCAAAACAAACAACATTGGTCCTAAACAGACATTTTTTCGGAGGAATTACAGATGAATCTTCGTCCCCTTCATGATCGTGTGATTGTACGTCGCATGGAAGAAGAAACCATGAGTGCTGGCGGTATCGTTATCCCTGATAACGCAGCAGAAAAACCCTCACGCGGTGAGGTACTTGCCGTGGGTGATGGCAAAGTAACGGATTCAGGCGAAGTTCGTGCACTGACAGTTAAAGTCGGTGACAAAGTCCTGTTCGGTAAATACGCCGGTACTGAAGTAAAAGTGGAAGGCGAAGAACTGCTTGTCATGCGTGAAGATGACATTGTGGCTGTTATCGAAGGCTAATCTTCTGGATTCATTTGCTTTATAAAGGATAAGAGGAATAAACATGGCTGCTAAAGAAGTCAAATTCGGCGCTGATGCGCGCCAAAAAATGGTGAAAGGCGTTAACGTCCTGGCCAACGCCGTAAAAGTTACTTTGGGCCCGAAAGGCCGTAACGTCGTTCTGGACAAGAGCTTCGGTGCCCCGACCGTCACCAAAGACGGTGTTTCAGTGGCGAAAGAAATCGAACTGGAAGACAAGTTCGAAAACATGGGCGCACAAATGGTGAAAGAGGTGGCTTCTCATACTTCTGATGCTGCCGGTGACGGTACCACCACTGCGACCGTTCTGGCGCAAGCGATTCTGCGCGAGGGTATGAAGTCTGTGGAAGCAGGCATGAACCCGATGGATCTGAAACGCGGTATCGACAAAGCTGTTCAGGCTGCGGTTGAAGAACTGCGCAAAATGTCTTCACCTTGTGACGACGATAAAGCCATTGCTCAAGTGGGTACTATCTCTGCCAACTCTGATCACTCTGTCGGTAAAATCATTGCCGAAGCGATGCAGAAAGTCGGTAAAGAAGGCGTTATTACTGTGGAAGACGGCAGTGGCTTCGAAAACGAGCTGGATGTCGTTGAAGGTATGCAGTTCGACCGTGGTTACCAGTCACCTTATTTCGTGACTGAACAGCAAACCATGACTGCCGAACTGGAAGACCCATACATTCTGCTGTTCGACAAGAAAATCTCCAACATCCGTGAACTGCTGCCAACCCTGGAGCAGGTCGCTAAATCCAGCCGTCCGCTGCTGATCGTCTCTGAAGACGTGGAAGGTGAAGCGCTGGCGACACTGGTTGTTAATAACATGCGTGGTATCGTCAAAGTCTGCGCCGTGAAAGCGCCAGGTTTTGGTGATCGTCGTAAAGCGATGCTGGAAGACATCGCTGTTCTGACCGGTGGTACCGTGATTTCTGAAGAAGTCGGTCTGAGCCTCGAGAAAGCGACGCTGGATCACCTGGGTCAAGCCAAGAAAATCACTGTCAGCAAAGAAAACACCACTATCGTGGATGGTGCTGGCCGCGGTGATGAAATCCAGGCCCGTGTTGAACAAATCCGTGCCCAGATTGCCGAGTCTTCTTCAGACTACGACAAGGAAAAACTGCAGGAACGCGTCGCTAAACTGGCTGGCGGTGTTGCCGTCATCAAGGTTGGTGCCGCGACTGAAATGGAAATGAAAGAGAAGAAAGCCCGCGTTGAAGATGCGCTGCACGCGACCCGTGCTGCGGTTGAAGAAGGCGTGGTGCCTGGTGGTGGCGTCGCGCTGGTCCGCGCTGAAAGCAACCTGGGTGAACTGAAAGGTGATAACCACGATCAGGACATGGGTATCAAACTGGCCCGTCGTGCGATGCAGGAGCCACTGCGTCAAATCGTCACCAACGCGGGTGCTGAAGCGTCTGTTGTTCACAACGAGGTGGCTGACGGTAAAGGTAACTACGGTTACAACGCAGCAACCGGTGAATATGGCGACATGATCGATATGGGTATCCTGGATCCAACCAAGGTGACCCGTACCGCACTGCAAAATGCCGGTTCCGTAGCCGGTCTGATGCTGACCACCGAAGCCATGATTGCCGAACTGCCTAAAGAAGAAGGCGCACCGGCAATGCCAGACATGGGCGGCATGGGCGGCATGATGTAAATCTGAGCAATCAGTTTTACATTGAGTCCAAACAAAAAGCCCCGGCATGAATATGCCGGGGCTTTTTTGTGTATGGCGTACTATTCAAGCTCTACTTAAGGATGCAATGTTTTCCAGAATGGCAGCATGATAACCGCCAGAATCAGCACCAGCAGAGCGACAGTGCTGATGAGTCTGACAGGATGCTGCAGACTCTGTTGCCAGAAGCCGGGCTCTTCCCCCGCATTGAGACGCGCTTGATAATCAGCCCGCATCTGTTCTGAGCGCTGTGCCTGATAATTCTCAATCAGCTCACGGGCATGGGGCAAATCAGTATTGTCACTGAGCCAGATAGCAGCCACGCCGAGACCGAAAAAACCGGCCGAACTTTCATAGTAATCAATGCGGGCATCGTTCAATAACTGCCTGACCTCATCGGCTTCGTCTTCGGGCACCTGGTTGAGCCGGAATAATAAAACAGCCATGCCTAATTCATTGCCCTCTCTTGTAGCTGGTTGGCGAAGTCGTGATTGACGTCACGGTGTTTTGCTTCATCATCCCGCACTACCTGAATCACATCGCGCAGTCTCGCGTCAGGAGAGAGCTGCCAGTAATCAATTGCAATCTGAGGGGCAGCTACATTCTCGTATTTACCATTGTCTACCCCTTCAAGATATTCGGTATAGCTGTAGACAGCCTCTTCTTCAAGATAACCGACGATACGGTGAGCGACGCGTGATGAACAAAGGTAAAGCAGGAAAAACAGATTGTAAAACACGCCCTGCGCGATAATGACAATGATGCGTTCAACCAGACTGGGTTTGGCGATTTGAATAAAAGTCAGCAGATGCATGCGCTCATTTTCCGCCTCTTCCAGTAAGGTCTTAATCCAGCCATCATCATCTTTCATTTTTCTCAGTGAACGAAGATGCTGCAGGGCACCGCCAACCATGCCCGGTACGGCGGCCACTGTCTCCAGTACCACGGCCCGGTGACCATAACGACCAGCAAAGAAGGCATCGGCAAAAAAACGCATAAATCTGACAATACGGTAAGCCAGCCGGTCAGAGAAATAGCGAGTCTCATGGTGTGGCGGATGCTGGTAATCTTCTGCCATGTCTTTTCTGATGAGGCGTGTCGAATGGACTGTAGACCTGGGTATCAGGCAATCTCGGAAGTGCAGTGCGGGCAGCGGGTTGCTTTGATAGAGACCGAACTGAAGCAGAACTGACAATCCTTGGTGGTTGGCTCTGCCGGTGGCGCATCCTCTTCACGGCGCAGGCGGTTGATGCTTCGAATCAGCAGAAAAACAGCAAAAGCGACAATCAGAAAACTGATAACGGCATTGATAAAGACACCATAGCTAATGACAACCGCACCAGCCTCCTGAGCAGCGGCAAGTGTCGCATACGGCGCGGCGGTGCTACCTTCTTTGAGCATGATAAACAGATCAGTAAAGTCGACACCGCCCAGTAATAAACCGATTGGGGGCATGATTACATCGGCTACCAGGCTTTTGACGATGGTGGCAAAGGCACCGCCAATGATAATCCCCACTGCCATATCGACGACATTGCCACGCATGGCAAATTCTTTGAATTCCTTCAGCATGCTCAACTCTCCTTTAAGTCAGACCTGATGTGCTTTGTAACCCGGTTCAGGTTTTGGTGCACAATACAGCTCGCACCATGCCGGATAAACAACACAGATAGGGCCGATATTAGTCACGGCATCATAGCCTTGTCCAGTCAAATCAGGCGAGGCGTGTACCGTTGGGGACTGGCATATCGGTAGTGGCCAGAACAACCTGACTGTCTGGTCGATGAAAGCCGGTTACCAGACATTCGGACATGATAGGACCGATTTGTTTGGGCGGGAAATTCGTCACCGCAATCACCTGTTTACCAATCAGGGTGTCCAGCGTGTACAGATCGGTGATCTGGGCACTGGACTTCAGGATACCGATTTCGGGGCCGAAGTCGATCTGCAGGATATAACTCGGATTACGTGCCTCAGGAAAAGAGCGGGCACTTATGACAGTACCGACACGAAGTTCGACCTGCCGAAAATCTTCCCAGCTTAATTCGGCCATATCTCTTCCTCGTGAAAACCGCTACTGATAAAGCGGACACTGTGGGACTTCACACTGACCCGCAGGCAGATCACGTTTGCCGACAATTTCCTTGAGACTGTCGTCGAGATTCTGATCATCGGGCGACAATCTGACGGCACAGCCAATCGCCTTGATAGCGCCTACGCGGCACTGACGTGCAGTCAGCACATAGGCGAGGTTATTCCAGGCCTGCGCATTGTCAGGCTGATTGCTGATAGCGCGAGTGAAAGCGGCCTGGGCTGCTTCAAAGTCTTTTTTTGCATAAAGGGCATTACCTAGCGTCATCTGCGGCAGTGCCTGGTCAGGCCAGTAGTCACTGGCGGTGTTAAAGGCCTGCATGGCGGCTTTTTCATGGCCTGATTGCATCAGTGCCACGGCACTGCGGCTGTATTCAACAACATTGGCCGTCACCGGTACTTCATCGGGGGGGACCATTACATAAGCCCAGTGATCGGCACGTTGCCAGGTCCGCTCAAAGGTCGAAAACGGCACCAGGTGACGCTTGCTGGTGCCGGAGCGCAGAATGAGTTGTTGCTGATTAAGGTCATAGCCTACGACAACAGCATAATGCCATTGCGGTACCCACTTAAGCGCCAGATTCTGAAACACCAGCACAGGCCGGCCTGAAGCCACTTCCCTGAGTATGTCCCCGAGATTATTGGCGAGTTTGTAGCTAAGCAGATCATAGCTGCGCGCGGTGGCAATCATTTCAATTTGCAGACTGCCTTTGCGCGCCGGGATATAGACTTTGTCGACCAGATCATCTGGCCTGACATCAATATTCTGGTGTGTCAGCACGGTAGCCAGTGCGGCTGGTCCACACTGATATTTTTCCTGCGGAAAAAAAGCCACCTCAGTTAATTCATGGCTGGGAGGAATACCCGCCGGCGGCTGACTGCTGAGCCGGTTGGTTTGCGGCGTGCCCGCACAGGCGCTGAGTAACAGTACAAAAAAAGCGCCAGACAGAAGTCTGACGCTTTTTCCGGGATTATAACGTTGCATCTTAATGATTAATGTCGTGGACGAAACCGAATACATTGGTGGCACCTAACATATCAGTCACCACAAGCACGACAAAAATAACCAGCAGGGCGCCAATGATGCCGCTACCTGCCGGCATTTGTTCGAATTCCTGTTGCAACTGGGCCAGTTCCTGATGATTCATTTGCTGGATCCGTTGTTTGGCATCATCAATATTGACGCCAGCGGCAACCAGTTTGTCCTGAACTTCCTGCTTATCGAGTTCACTCAGTATCTGAGTTTTGGTGATTTCCTGTTGTGTACTGGCCAGTAGCTGATCATTGTCTACCATCGCTGCTTGCAGCGGGGCAGTATGGATGCTCAGCAAGGCCAGAATTGAGAGGATGGGTACTACTTTTCCAAGGCGTCTGAAGAAATTCATAAATACTCCTTTTCCAAGAGTTGGACTATACGGAGTTAAAAATCCGTATAGTCCAAAGTTAACAAAAGCTTAAGTCGATTGCGAGAATAATTAAGTCAGCCAACAGCCACGCTGATTGCCTGACATGAATGGCACTGCTAATGAAGGTCCTCGTTTAGTGATTGATATCGTGGACAAAGCCAAAGACGTCGGTGGCGCCGAGCATGTCGGTCACGACCAGGACAATGAATATGACCAGAATCGCACCGATGATATGACCGCTACCTGCGGGCAGGTTGTCGAAGTCCTGAGCGACTTGAGCAAGCTCCTGCTCTGTCATCTGATTGATCCTCTGTTTGGCGGTGTCTATATCCACACCCATTGCCACCAGACGATCCTGGACATCCTGTCGATCGAGTTCAGCCAGGATGTCCTGCTTACTCATTTCAATCTGGGACTGGGCTATAAGTTGACTGTTATCGACCATGGCTGCCTGAAGCGGAGCAATGTTCATACTGAACAGGGCCAGTATCGACAGCATGGGAACGAGCTTGTTGAAACGTCTGAAGAAATTCATAGGACTCTCCTTATCAAATATTGAGCATGCAAGATAACCTGAGAGGCAGCTTGGCTGAGTGAGAGATTTGATGGTTCTGAGTCCAGGCGTTCAGGTTATTCTTAATTTATTCGACAGATTAGCAATAGTGAAAATTCAATGTTGAGAACTCATTCAAATTTAGGGTGTTTAGCGCTGGGTGCGTTAAAGTAAGCCTTTGCCGCAATCAAGAAGGAAATGCTATGTCAGCCGAGTTTTCGTTGCCTGAAAACTGGAACGAGGCTTTGTTATCAGCTTCGACAGAACTGCAAAACACGGCAGAAAAAGTGCTGGCCTTGAGTGACTTTGTCAGTCAGTGGGGGCAACGACAATTGCCGCAGCTGGAGGCTTTGCTTTCATCCGGTGTCATTGAGCAGAAACTTGATAAAACGGCTTTTGAAAAAAAGCTGGCTCAACAGCTGGCTGACATCAGTGATGAAACCGGCCTGCAACGAGAACTGCGTTTTTTTCGCCAGCAGCAGATGGTCCGGATTATCTGGCGGGATCTGGCAGGTTGGGCGGATCTGGCCGAAACCATGGGCGATCTGTCAGCCATGGCCGATGTCTGCATCCAGCAGAGTCTGGAACGCTTGCATGAATGGCAGACTGCCTTGTATGGCCGTCCCTGTGACGAAGAAGGTAATGAACAGGAAATGGTGGTACTGGGCATGGGCAAGCTGGGGGCGGGTGAACTCAACCTGTCATCGGATATCGATCTGATTTTCACTTATCCGGAAGAAGGTGAAACCCGTGATGGCCGCAAAACCCTGAGCAACGAGGAATTCTTTACCCGGCTGGGTCGCAAACTGATTCAGGCGCTGGATAATCAGACGGCCGATGGTTTTGTCTTTCGCGTAGATATGCGATTGCGACCCTTCGGTGAGAGCGGCGCGCTGGCCTCCAGCTATGAAGCCATGGAGGAGTATTACCAGACTCAGGGCCGGGAGTGGGAGCGCTACGCCATGATCAAGGCGCGGGCGATTACCGGCAGTGATGAGGCCAGGAAAGCCCTGTCGGACATGCTTCGTCCTTTTGTTTACCGCCGCTATCTGGACTACGGCATGTTCGATTCTCTGCGGGAAATGAAGTCGATGATTGCCGGGCAACTGCACCGCCGGGGCATGGAAGACAATATCAAGCTGGGCGCCGGCGGCATCCGTGAAATCGAATTTATCGGTCAGGTATTTCAACTGATTTATGGCGGCCGGGACAAGCCGCTGCAGCAAAGACCGATTCTGACCATTCTGGATTGCCTGGCCGAACGCAATGTACTGTCTGATTACGCGGTCAATGAACTGAAACAGGCCTATGATTTTCTGCGTCGTACCGAGCACCGGATACAGGCCTGGGCCGACCAGCAAACGCATGTGTTACCCAAAGAGGAGGATGCCCGGCAGCGTCTTGCTGACAGCATGGGCTTTGATAACTGGGAAGCCTTTAATGAACAGCTCTGGCAGCATCGTCAGCAGGTTCATGATCATTTCAATCAGTTGCTGGCAGCGCCACAGGCGGAAGATGAAGCGGCCACCAATAACATCTCTTTGCTCAATGCAGGGGAAGAAGAAAAGCTGCAATATCTGACCCAGTGTGGCTATCAACAGCCCGAAGCCTGTCTGGATGTGCTGGTCAAGCTGATGGAGCTGCATATCTGCCGTAATCTCGGCCAGACCGGCCGGCAGCGGCTGGAAAAATTACTGCCGCTGCTGGTGCAGGCTGCGGCCGGTACCGAGAATCCGGATGAAACCCTGCCCAGGCTGATGCCGCTGCTGGAATCGATCATGCGCCGCAGTGCCTATATGGCGCTGCTGGTGGAAAACCCGCTGGCATTGTCACAGCTGGTCAAATTGTGCGCGGCAAGTCCTTTGATCAGTCACCAGCTGGCGCGATACCCGGTCCTGCTTGATGAGCTGCTGGATCCGCGCTCTCTCTATGAAGTACCGGCGCGGGATGAACTGAAAAAACAGCTGGAGCTGTTTCTGGCCTCGGTCGATGAGGACGATCTGGAACAGATGATGAACCGTCTGCGCGAGTTCCGTCAGATTGCGACTTTACACGTGGCAGCAGCCGATGTGACCGAAGTTCTGCCATTGATGCGGGTGGGGGATCAACTCAGTGAACTGGCAGAAATCCAGCTGGAGAAGGTGCTGCAACTGGCCTGGTCGCATCTGGTGAAGCGTCATGGTTATCCGCCGGCCGCCAAAACCGACGATCCGGCCAGCTGCGGTTTTACAGTGCTGGCCTATGGCAAGTTGGGTGGGCTGGAGCTCGGTTATGGTTCGGATCTGGATCTGGTGTTTATCTTTGATGATGGACAGGAAGGCACGACGGACGGGGACAAACCGGTCGAGCCGATGGTGTTCTACACCCGCCTCGCCCAACGCATGATTCACCTGCTGACCACCATTACCCCGGGCGGTATTTTGTACGAAGTGGATATGCGGCTGCGGCCCAGCGGCGCCTCCGGTCTTTTGGTCAGCCCGTTAAGCGGGTTTGCCGATTATCAGCGTGATGAAGCCTGGACCTGGGAACACCAGGCACTGGTGCGTGCCCGCTGTGTCGGCGGCGATGAAACCCTGGCAGCCAGAGTCTGGCAGATTCGTGAACAGGTGCTGGCTCAGTCACGCGATGAAGCAGCGCTGAAAGACAAGGTCCGCGAGATGCGCAGCAAGATGCGCTGCCAGCTCGACAAGAGCGACAGCCAACTGTTTGATCTGAAACAGGGTATCGGTGCTATCACCGATATCGAGTTTATGGTGCAATATGCGGTGCTGGCCTGGTCAGCAAACTTGCCTGAACTAATGGTTTACACAGATAATATTAGGATTTTGGAAGCGCTGGTGGCCACCGGTAAACTGGCGCAGGCGGAAGGCGACATGCTCGCTGAAGCTTATCGCTTCTATCGCAGTGAGGCGAATCACTGTGTATTACAGGAAAGACCGGCGCTGATAGATAAAGCGCTGGTGGGCGATTATCCAGAGCAGGTAGCCACTATTTGGCAACGCTGGTTGGGCGAAAGCTGACCAGCTTCGATTAACAGACAGACTTGGAATTTAGGATTATGGTAGCAGCAACAATGGCGGATCGTGACGGCGTTATCTGGCTGGACGGCGAACTGGTGCCGTGGCGGGAAGCGAAAGTCCACGTGCTCACTCACACCCTGCACTACGGCATGGGCGTGTTTGAGGGTGTCCGTGCCTACAAAGCCGACAAAGGGACTGCTATTTTCCGCTTGCAGGAGCACACCGATCGCTTGTTCCGCAGTGCCAAAATCCTGGGCATGAAAATCCAGTTCGATAAAGACACCATCAACGAAGCACAGCGCACCGTGGTGCGTGAGAATAAGCTGGAATCAGCCTATATCCGGCCGATGTGCTTCTATGGCTCGGAAGGTATGGGCATTCGTGCTGATAATCTCAATGTTCACACTATGGTCGCAGCCTGGAGCTGGGGTGCTTATCTCGGTGAAGAGAACATGACCAAGGGTATTCGTATTAAAACATCATCGTTTACCCGTCACCACGTCAACATCACCATGTGTAAAGCCAAGGCCAACGGCAACTACATGAATTCGATGATGGCGCTGCAGGAAGCCGTCAGCTGTGGTTACGATGAAGCCTTGCTATTGGATGCGCAGGGTTTCGTTTGTGAGGGCAGTGGTGAGAACTTCTTTATGGTTCGTGATGGCGTCCTCTATACGCCGGAACTGACCTCCGCGCTGGAAGGCATCACCCGCGACACCGTCATCACCCTGGCACGGGATATCGGGCTGAAAGTGGTGGAAAAACGCATCACACGTGATGAAGTCTACATCGCTGATGAGGCCTTCTTTACCGGTACCGCGGCAGAAGTCACACCGATCCGTGAACTGGATAACCGTCCTATCGGCAGTGGCACCCGCGGTCCTATCACCGAAAAACTGCAGTCCATGTATTTTGATCAGGTACTGGGCCGCAGTGAGGTTTACCAGAACTGGAATACGCTGGTCTAAGCATAAAAGTTCAAAAGCGGACGGATGACGCAGCCGGCCGCCGCAAATCAAGAGGTACGAAGCACAATGGCAGGTCATAGTAAGTGGGCAAATATTCAGCATCGTAAAGGCGCGCAGGATGCCAAGCGCGGCAAGCTGTTCACCAAGCTGATTCGCGAGATTACCGTTGCAGCCCGGATGGGCGGCAGTGACCCCGCAACCAACCCACGTCTGCGGGCAGCGATCGATAAGGCGCTGGGCAGCAATATGACCAAAGACGTCATTGAACGTGCGGCCAAACGCGGTGCCGGTGAACTGGAAGGCGTCAGCTATGAGGAAATTCGCTATGAGGGCTATGGCCCTAACGGCATTGCCATCATGGTGGACTGCATGACTGATAACAAAAACCGCACCGTCGCGGCGGTACGTAATGTATTCAGCAAACGCGGCGGCAATATGGGCACCGATGGCTGCGTGGCTTTCATGTTTAATCAGAAAGGCATCATCACACTGCCAGCCGGTACCGAAGAAGATGACATTATGGAAGTCGCGCTGGAAGCCGGCGCGGAAGATATTGCTACCAATGACGACGGTTCGATTGATGTCTTCACCAGTCCTGAAGACTATTCAACCGTGAAGGATGCACTGGGTGCAGCCGGTATTACGGTCGAGTCATCCCAAGTCACATGGCATCCGGATAACACCGTCAGCCTGGAAGTCGAAGATGCCAGGAAAGCGATTGGCCTGATTGAAGCCTTTGAAGAGCTGGATGATGTACAGGAAGTCTATTCCAATGCCGACTTCTCAGACGAGGTGATGGCGCAGCTCGACAGCTGACGCCAGCCTGATGACCCGTATTCTTGGTATCGACCCGGGATCACGTAAAACCGGCTTTGGCATTATCGAGCTGGAAGGCAAGAAAATTAAGCATGTCATCAACGGTCGTCTCAAAGTCGGTGATGGTGAATTTGCCGACCGGCTGAAGCAGATCTTTGAAGGGCTGGTTGATCTTATTGATCGTTATCAGCCGCAGATGATGGCGGTGGAAAAAGTCTTTCTGCATAAAAATGCCGATTCGGCACTGAAGCTGGGGCAGGCAAGAGGGGCCGCGATCTGCGCTGCCGTGAGTCGTGAATTGACCGTCTCCGAGTACAGTGCCACCCAGATTAAAAAAGCCGTGGTCGGCAACGGCCACGCGAAAAAAGATCAGGTCCAGTATATGATGTCTGTGATTCTGAACCTGCCGGAAGTACCGGAAGAAGATGCCGCTGATGCGCTGGCCTGTGCGTTGACTCATGCCCACCATGCATCCGTCGGCAGCAGTCAGCGCAAACTGCCGGAAGGCATGCGCACAAGCCGTCGTGGAGGACGATATAGTCGATGATTGGACGTTTGCGGGGGATTATTATCGAGAAGCAGCCACCTGAACTGGTACTGGATGTCCAGGGTGTGGGCTATGAACTCTCGGCGCCGATGTCGACTTTCTTCAATCTGCCGGCGGTCAACGACGAAGTCACTCTGTTTACCCATATGGTCGTGCGTGAGGATGCGCAGCTCTTATACGGCTTTGCTTCCGAGCGGGAACGTCTGTTGTTTCGCAGTCTGCTCAAAGTGAACGGCGTCGGTGCCAAGCTGGCCTTAACCATTCTCTCCGGCAGCGATGTCGACACTTTTGCCCGCAGTGTGCAGGATGGCGATACCGCCAGCCTGACCAGATTGCCCGGCGTCGGTAAAAAAACCGCGGAAAGACTGATTGTGGAAATGCGCGACCGGCTCAAGGAAGTCAGCTCGGCGATGGGGCTGCAGAATTTTGCGCCGGATAGCAGTCAGTCAGCAGCGGCTGGTGGTGCCCGAAACGAAGCGGTGGAAGCCTTGATGGCACTGGGTTACAAATCCGCCGAGGCCGACAAGATGTTGCGCAGTTTTGACAGCGAAGGCATGAGCACCGAGCAAATCATTCGTCAGGCATTGCAGAGACACTGATGGAAGAACGTTTCATTACACCCCAGGCGACTAACGATGAGGAGCGCATTGATCGTGCTATACGTCCGATCAGTCTCGATGACTATATCGGTCAGCCGGTGGTGCGCGAGCAGATGGAGCTGTTTGTTTCTGCGGCCAGAAAACGCAATGAAGCCCTCGATCACACCCTGATTTTCGGCCCGCCGGGACTGGGTAAAACGACCCTTGCGCATATCATCGCCAATGAAATGGGCGTTAATCTCAAGCAGACTTCCGGCCCGGTGCTGGAACGCCCCGGTGACCTGGCGGCATTGCTGACCAACCTCGAACCCAATGATGTACTGTTTGTGGATGAGATTCACCGTCTGAGTCCGGTAGTGGAGGAAGTACTGTACCCGGCGATGGAAGACTATCAAATCGATATTATGATTGGTGAAGGTCCTGCGGCACGTTCCATCAAACTCGATCTGGAACCCTTCACGCTGGTGGGGGCGACGACCCGGGCGGGTTCGCTGACATCGCCATTACGCGATCGTTTCGGTATCGTGCAGCGGCTGGAATTCTATTCGCCGGAAGATCTGAGCACTATCGTGCAGCGCAGTGCCGGCATTCTGAACGTCAAACTGGAGCAGAGTGGTGCAAGTGAAATCGCCCGCCGTTCTCGTGGTACACCACGTATTGCTAACCGCCTGCTCAGACGCGTCCGCGACTATGCTGAAGTCAAATTCAACGGCGAAGTGACCGCAGAAGTTGCACGCCAGGCACTGGATCTGCTGGATGTCGATAATTACGGTTTCGATATGCTGGATCGCAAGCTGCTGCTCGCCATTATCGAGAAATTTGAGGGCGGCCCGGTCGGCATTGATAATCTCGCGGCAGCCATCGGCGAGGAAAGAGGCACCATTGAAGATGTGTTGGAGCCTTATCTGATTCAGGAAGGTTTCATCATGCGCACGCCCCGTGGCCGTGTCGCTACCAAGCGGGCCTGGTTGCATCTGGGATTGAAAACGCCGGATTTAACACTGGACGGGAATTAATGGGTGAATTCGACTGGCCGGTACGGGTTTATTATGAAGATACCGACAGCGGCGGAGTCGTGTATCATTCGCAATATTTAAACTTCATGGAACGGGCACGCACAGAATGGCTGCGTGCACTGGGGTTTGAACAGGACCAGCTCAGGGCAGAGCATAAGCTGTTGTTCGCTGTGCATTCGATGCAGCTTTTGTATCGGAAGCCGGCGCGTTTTAATGATGCTTTGTTGATCAAATCACGTTTAGAGAAAGCATCCGGTGCTAGTATGCAATTTGAACAAAAACTCTACCGTGGCGAGGAACTGTTGTGTGAGGCGTCAGTCAGAATTGCGTGCCTTGACGCTGAGTCTTTTCGCCCTAAATCCATACCATCCTTCATTTTGACGGAGATGCATAGTGTCTGCTGATCTATCTATTATCGCGCTGATTTCCGAGGCCAGTTTGCTGGTCAAGCTGGTGATGTTGGCGTTATTACTGATCTCGTTTTACTCCTGGCTGCTGATCTTCCGTAAACGCAGCGAACTCGAGCAGGCAAAACGGGATGCAGATGCATTCGAAGACAAGTTCTGGTCGGGTAATGAATTGAATCGCCTCTATGAAGACATCTCATCACGCCCGCATGCCAGCCGCGGTATGGAAGGCATTTTTGAAGTCGGCTTCAAGGAGTTTGTGAGGCTGAAAAAGTCCACTAATGGCAGCACTGCCGTACTGGAAGGATCGCAACGGGTGATGCGGATTTCACTGGCGCGCGAAATTGATCAACTGGAAACCTCACTACCCTTCCTGGCGACTGCCGGTTCTACCAGTCCCTATATCGGTTTGTTCGGTACGGTCTGGGGGATTATGAACTCATTCCGGGCGCTGGGTAATGTGCAACATGCAACGCTGGCGATGGTGGCGCCCGGTATCGCGGAAGCACTGATCGCGACGGCGATGGGCCTGTTTGCCGCGATTCCGGCGGTTATTGCCTACAACCGTTATTCTCATGAAGTAGAGCGGCTGATTAACCGTTACGATACCTTCCTTGAGGAATTTTCTTCCATCCTGCAGCGTCAACAGGATTAACCATGGCCGTGCATAAATCGATACGACAACGTCGCAAGCCGATGGGCGAGATAAACGTCGTGCCTTATATCGATGTGATGCTCGTACTGTTGATCATCTTCATGGTGACAGCACCGATGCTGACCCAGGGGGTCAAGGTGAATCTGCCGCAGGCCGAGGCCGAAGCGGTTGAAATGCCTGACGAGAACACAGAGCCGCTGGTGGTCTCAGTTGATGCGGAGGGTAATTTCTATGTCGCGATAGGTGATCGTCAGGATGAGCCGATAGAGGCCCGCGAGCTGATGGCCAAAACTGCCGCTGTACTGCGACGCAACCCGCAGACGCCGGTTATGGTCCGTGGCGATAATGCCGTTAACTATGGCTATGTTGTCACCGCAATGGCACTGTTACAGAAAGCCGGGGCGCCCAGCGTGGGATTGATAACCCAGCAGCCGGACCCGGTGGTGAACGACGAATAAGAAAAAACAATGAAAAAGGCTTTCGTTGAAAACTTTCTGGCAGGCAGTTATTCGCTGTTACTGCATCTGGTACTGGTAGTCCTGCTGGTCATAGGACTGGAGTCGACCAGCACACCCCAACTTGCATCGGATCCCAGTGTGGAAATCGTGCAGGCGACGGTTTTGGATGAAAATCTGGTTGAGCGAGAAATGGCGCAACTGGAGCAGCGTGAAAAGCAGCAGCGTGAAGCCGAGCAGGAACGTCAGCAGAAGCTGGAAGAAAAACTGGAGCAGACCCAGGAAGAGCTGGCGCGGCAGGAACAGGAATATCTGGATATGCAGCAGCGCGCTGAGCTTGAAAAAAAGCAGCGTGAAAAAGAAGCTGAAGCCGAAAAGCAGCGCATTCAGGAGCTGGAAAAGCAGCGTGAACTGGAAGAGCAGCGCCGGCAGGAAGCTGAAGCAGAGCGTAAACGCATTGAAGAACAGAAACGCCAGGCGGAGCTTGAACGTCAGCGTATAGAGCAGGAAAAGCAAAAGGCTGAAGCAGAGCGCCAGCGTATTGAAGAAGCAAAGCGCAAAGCTGAAGCAGAGCGTCAGCGCATTGAAGAAGAAAAGCGCAAAGCTGAAGCTGAACGCCAGCGTATTGAGGAAGAAAAGCGTAAAGCTGAAGCTGAACGCAAACGGCTGGAAGAAGAGAAACGTAAAGCTGAGGAAGAAGCCAAGCGGCGTGCTGAAGAAGAACGTAAACGTGCAGAGGCCGAAGCCAAACGTAAAGCTGAAGAAGAGGCAAAACGCAAAGCAGAAGCGGAACGCCAGGCGGCTGAAGCTGCACTGCAGAGACAGCTGGAACAGGAACAGCAGGAACGTGATGCCAGACGAGTACAGGGTGTCGTCGATCAGTATTCGATTATGATTAAGCAGCGGGTGAAGCGTTACTGGATTCGTCCCGTTAACAGTGAGAGCGGTTTGCAGGTAACCTTGAGGGTAAGTTTGCTGCCGGGTGGAGATGTGAAGTCAGTAACTATCGTGAAAAGTAGTGGCAATCCGCTGTTTGACCGCTCTGCCGAGTCGGCCGTTTACAAAGCGGCACCGCTTCCGCAGCCCTCTGATCCGAAAGCTGCCGAAGCACTGCGCGATTTCCAATTTATATTTAAACCAGAATAGAGGACAGAAGCGATGTTAAGACAGTGGTTCAAACTTGTCGCGCTACTGATTGCATTGGTGCCATGGCCGGCACAGGCTGTGCTCACCATCGAGATCACGGGTGGGTCAGAAGCCGCATTGCCAATTGCTATCGTACCTTTCGGGGTTGAAGGCTATGCGCCGCCGGAAGATATTTCTGAAATCATCAGCAGCGACCTCGCCAGCAGTGGCCGTTTCGCGCCGCTGGAAAAAAGGGATCTGATTTCTCAACCGCATGAAGGCGAACAGGTCAATTTTCAGGACTGGCGTTTGCTGCGCTCCGAAGGTCTGCTGATTGGTAAAGTCAGCAGTCAGGATGGAGAAAATTACCAGGTTCAGTTTCAGTTATTTGATGTCTACAAGGCAGAACAACTGGTGGGTAAGCGCTACAACGTGCCGGCCTCCGGCTTACGCAGTCTTGCGCATCAGATTGCCGATATTGTCTATGAAACATTGACCGGTGAGAAAGGCGTTTTCTCGACCCGTCTCGCCTTTGTCACCGAGATGAAAAATGCTGATGGCAGTAAACGTTATGCGCTGCAGGTGTCTGATGCCGATGGCGCTAACCCCCGCACCGTGCTGCAATCAACCCAGCCTATCCTGTCACCGAGTTGGGCGCCGGATGGCGAGCGACTGGCTTATGTGTCCTTTGAAAATGCCAAAGCCGAAGTCTATGTACAGGAACTGAGCAGCGGAAAACGTCAATCAGTGGCTTCTTTCCGCGGTCTGAACAGTGCGCCGGCATGGTCTCCGGACGGCAAAAAGCTGGCACTGACCTTGTCAAAAAACGGTAACCCGGAAATTTATGTACTGGAACTCGCGTCCGGTGAATTATCTCGGGTGACGCATAATTCCGGTGCGATTGATACCGAAGCAGTCTGGATGCCTAATGGCAGAGAAATTCTTTTTACTTCAGATCGCGGTGGGCGCCCGCAGATCTATCGGGTTGATGCTGACGGCGGTCGTGCCGAACGGGTCACCTTTGAAGGCAGTTATAATGCGTCTGCAGATATTTCCCCGGACGGCAAGACCATGGCCATGGTCCATGCTGTCAATGGCAAATTTCATATTGCCATTCAGGATTTGCAGACAGGTGCAGTGCAGGTGCTAACCGAAACCACTGCAGACGAATCCCCGAGCTTTGCGCCTAACGGCCGCATGATCTTGTATGCTACCGAGCAAAAAGGCAGAGGTGTATTAGCGGCTGTGTCCGTTGATGGCCGAATCAAACAGCGCCTGGGAGAAGCAGGTAGCGCGGTACGTGAACCAGCATGGTCGCCTTTTAGACGTTAATCCGATAGGAGATTTTCAATGAAGTTTTTTAAATTGTTTGCATTGGTACTGCCTCTGATGTTCCTGGCAGCGTGTAGTTCTTCACCCGATAAGGGTATGAACGGTGGCGATGTCGCTGTGGAAGAGCGTGGTGCTGATACCGCTGGTGTTAACGGTCAGGGTGCCGATGGCGAAGATATGGGTGCTGAAGCTAAAGTTGTCGTCGGTGAAGATGGTTATGCCGGTAATGAACTGAATGACCCATCCAGCCCGCTGTCTAACCGTGTTGTATACTTTGATTACGACAGTGACGTGGTTCGTAGTGAAGACCAGGAAACCCTACGCGCTCACGGTGCTTATCTGGCTAAAAATCCGAACCTGACTGTACGTCTGGAAGGACACACTGACGAACGCGGTTCTCGTGAGTATAACCTGGCTCTGGGTGAACGTCGTGCGCTGTCAGTACGTCAAATCCTGATGCTGCAGGGTGCCAGTATTGATCAGTTCCAAGTCACCAGCTTCGGTGAAGAACGTCCTGCCGAAGAAGGCAGCAGCGAATATGCCTGGTCACAAAACCGTCGTGTTGAACTTAAATACATAGGTCGATAAAAAATGCAGTTTAACGGCAAGAAAACCATTCTCAGTGCCGTGATTCTGGCTGCCACTCTGCCCGGCATCAGCTGGGCAGAGGAGGCGGAACCGCTACAGCAGCGTGTTGAGCGCCTGGAGCGCATCATCCAGGGTCAGGGATTGATGAACCTCATCACGCGTGTTGATCAATTACAAAATGAAGTTAAACGTCTCAACGGCGAAAACGAAACGCTGCGCCATGAACTGGAACAGATGCGTGAACGTCAGCGTGAGATGTATATCGACCTTGATGAGAGATTAACCCAGCAGGCACAGGCCACACCGCCGGCGCAAACGGAACTGTCCGCTAATCAGAATCCGGAAATGACGCCAGCAGATGAAACAGGCATGACAGTGGTCAATGAGCCCGCTGATACAGCTGCAACAGACTCTGCGCCCGCTTCCGTGGAAAACGGTGAGGCTGCCTATCAGGCAGCACTTCAGTCACTTCGAAGTGGTGAGTATCAAGAAGCGATTACCGCACTTCAAACTTTCCCCGAACAGTATCCGGGCAGCATTTATTTGCCTAATGCCTATTACTGGCAGGGTGAAGCCAAATACGTGTTGCGTGAATTTGCGGATGCCGCTGCCCTGTTCCAGATCGTGATTGATCAGTATCCATCCAGTACCAAAGTACCTGATGCGTTGCTCAAGCGAGGTTTCAGTGAACATGAAATGGGGGATACCCAGCGTGCTGTGGCCACCCTCAACCAGGTTATCCAACAATATCCTGACAGCTCAGCTGCCAAGCTGGCACAGGTCAGACTGGATCGCATCAATCAATCACAATAATCACTGAGCCGGAATTTGTTATGGCCCAGTGCCGCATTACCGAAATCTTTTATTCTTTACAGGGCGAGTCCAGAACCGTTGGCTTGCCCACTGTTTTTGTCAGACTGACCGGTTGTCCCCTGCGCTGCAGTTACTGTGATACCGAGTATGCTTTTTACGGTGGCGAGAAAATGGCGATCGCCGATATCGTCAAGCAGGTTGCCAGTTATAAACCGCGCTATGTGTGCGTCACAGGCGGTGAGCCTTTGGCCCAGCCTAACTGCATTCAATTGCTCTCTGCGATTTGTGATCTGGGCGTGGAAGTCTCGCTGGAAACCAGCGGTGCAATGGATGTCAGTAAAGTCGATCCGCGTGTCGTGAAAGTCATGGACCTGAAAACGCCCGGTTCCGGCGAAGAAAGTAAAAACCGCTACAGCAATATCGAACTGCTGCGTCAGCAGGATCAGTTGAAATTCGTTATCTGCAATCGTGAGGATTATGACTGGGCCCGCGCGAAGCTGGATGAGTATCAGCTCTCTGAACGCTGTGAGGTCCTTTTCTCGCCGATCCATGGTGAACTCAAGCCCGCTGATCTTGCCGACTGGATCGTAGAAGATAATCTGCCAGTCAGGATGCAATTGCAGCTTCACAAATACCTATGGGGAGATGAGAAGGGCCGATGAAGCGTGCTGTCGTACTTTTATCGGGTGGTCTTGATTCGGCAACCGTGCTTGCGATTGCCAAATCAGAAGGCTACGACTGCTACACCATCAGTTTTGATTATGGCCAGCGTCATCGTGCTGAGTTGTTTGCTTCGTCTCTGTTATCTGAGCAACTCGGTGCTGTGTCCCACAAGGTCATCAACATTGACCTTACCGCAATTGGTGGCTCAGCATTGACTGATAGCAGCATTGCAGTGCCCCATGAACATCAGGAAGGTATCCCGGTCACCTATGTACCGGCAAGAAATACCGTTTTTATGTCGATAGCCCTGGGCTGGGCAGAGGTACTGGAAGCGGAGGCGATTTTTGTCGGCGTCAATGCGGTGGATTATTCCGGCTACCCGGACTGTCGGCCTGAATATATCGCTGCCTTTGAGAAGATGGCCAATCTGGCGACCAGATCCGGGGTGGAAGGTCATCCACTGAACATCGCGACACCGCTGATTGATTTGAGCAAACAGGACATCATCAAGCGGGGCATTGAACTTGGCGTTGACTACAGCCTGACAGTTTCCTGTTATCAAGCCGATGAGACTGGTCGTGCATGTGGGGAATGCGACTCCTGCCGTTTTCGCAGGCAGGGTTTTGAACAGGCTGGTATTAAAGATCCGACACGTTATCAGCCTTGATCAAGACCGAAACTCGGCGGTTCCTCGGTCTCTGCTTCCAACTCATAAGTTTCAAAAGCCTCGAGCGCTTTCACCAGTCTGGTATGTAATTGCGCATCTTCACCGAAGCGGAGATATTCTTCAGCGGCATATGCGATAGCCTCCAGCAACCGGCAGCGTTCTTCCAGATATAGCAGGGCATGACCGATATGATGATGATCATTACCGGTTTCTCGCAGCAATTCGGCGTTATTCAACGCAGTCGAAAAAGTGGGTTGATCGGGTTTGGGAATGACGGCCATCTGTGCCACCTCAATAAATATAAAAAAATCTGTAATTAGGGGTTGTCATTTATCTCAAATAAGGTATCATTTTGCGCTTCTTCGGGGCCGTTAGCTCAGTTGGTAGAGCACCGGACTTTTAATCCGTTGGTCCTGCGTTCGAGTCGCAGACGGCCCACCAAGAATTCAAAAGGGTTATGCTTGTTTCAAGCATAGCCCTTTTTCATTTCTGTCACCACGAAAATTCGACCCCGGACAGATGTTCCCGGTCATAAGCTGATGCAGAAGCAATCCCATCATTTAACAAAGCCGATTCATCTTCCGTGACCAGCCTCACATCTGTGCACCAATTCCGGTGATCAGGCATTTTATTTTGAACAGATAAAAAAGTGCTAAGTGACTCTTGATATTGTCTTTTATCACGAACAAAATGACAGAATGATGACAGTGGCGAAAATTAGCTGTTGCAATGCCTACGGCACTGACGTAAGATGCGCAGCCTCAGTTGATGAGCTTTGTTTGCAAAGCAAATCAGAGCTGAATTCCAGACCGAAATAACTGATTCAAAATGACTCAAATTTTTCGGTTGACAGCCGGGTCGGGAGCTGTATAATTCTCGCTTCTTTGCTGCACGAGTTTGCAGCAAACGCTCTTTAACAAAACAGTATCAAGTAATTTGTGTGGGTGCTTACGTTAGGTTGCTAGAAAACCTGACGGCTAGCATTTACATGCTAACGTCAATCAAGATTTGGTAACTTTGTCTTATAAAGTTACAAGCTAAATTAAACTGAAGAGTTTGATCATGGCTCAGATTGAACGCTG